>Ga0208390_1000943_pt1 | contig 10589 bp, 7 predicted proteins | sample Knorr_S7_td_Surf_FD_185594 | JGI IMG/M metagenome (GOLD analysis project Ga0208390, IMG submission 185594) | Marine microbial communities from Southern Atlantic Ocean transect - Knorr_S7_td_SurfaceA_ad_6m_LV_A (SPAdes) (version 2) | ecosystem: Environmental > Aquatic > Marine > Oceanic | place...
GCAAAAATCAAGATCAACTTAAAATAAAATCGGTAACTAAAGAAAACAAGAGTTCTAATTCAAAATTAGCTGTTCAAAGAGAAGATAATTCATGGTTTGTTCCATATGTTATTGAGCCCTCAGCCGGAGTGGATAGAGGATTTTTAGCCATTTTAAATGAAGCCTATAAAGAGGAAACTCTTGAAAATGGATCAAAAAGGGTGGTCTTAGCTTTAAAGTCTCATCTATCGCCAATTAAAGCCGCCATAGTGCCATTAAAGAAAAATAATGAAAAACTGGTAAATCTAGCTAAAAGTCTTAAAAAAGAACTTCAAAACCAAAAATTAGGGAGAGTAATATTAGAAAATACTGGAAATATTGGAAAAAGTTACCGAAAACACGATGAAATAGGGACTCCAATGTGTATTACTGTAGATTTTGACAGCTTGGATAAAGAAACAGTAACAGTAAGAGACAGGGACAGTATGGATCAACAGGTTATTAAAATCAGCGAACTAACTGATTTTTACAGAAAATCCTTAAATTGAAACCCAAATACATAGTTTTAGACAGAGACGGCGTGATTAACGTTGATTTATTCGATTATGTTATGGATATAAAAGATTTTAAATTTGAAGATGATAGTTATGAAGCTTTAATTGAACTTGGAAAAAATGGATATGAAATTATTGTTGCTACTAATCAGAAGTGTATAAATTTAGGGTTAATATCTTTTGAAGGCATTGAAAAAATAAACAATTATTGGATTGATATAGTGGCCAAAGCTGGTGTAAAAATAAAATCCGTAGAGGTTTGCCCCCATCGTGATGAAGAAAACTGTGATTGCCGAAAACCTAAAACAGGTTTATTAATCGCTGCAGAAAAAAAACTTAATATAACTTTGGAAGGTTGTTATTTTATTGGAGACAAGTTATCAGATTTAGAGTGTGCAATTGCTCATGGGTGCAAACCTATTTTAGTTAAAACAGGTTATGGGACTAGAACGTACGAATCTAACTTCCCTGAGGAATCTTTAGTTTTTGATAATTTAAAATCTGCTGTTGATTGGATAGTAAGCTAGATATCTATGTTGTTAACTAAGTTAACATTTGCTTCAATGAAATCTCTTCTGCTTTCAACGTTATCTCCCATCAGTTGTTCAAATAAATCGTCCGCATCATTTGAGTCGTCAATTTTTACTTGAACAAGTCTTCTTCCAACCGGGTCCATAGTCGTTTCCCAAAGCTGTTCGGGATTCATCTCACCGAGGCCTTTGTACCTTTGTATATTTAAGCCCTTTCTTGAGTCTTCAATCAGCTCTTCGAGAGCTTCAAATAAATTATAAATTATTATTTCCTCTTCATTTTTTTCTAGACTGCTTACTCCTAACTTAATCTCTTTTGAGGAATCCTTTAAAGACACAATTATTTTGTAACTTTTTGATTTAAAGAAAGAAAAGGGGATAATGTTTGCAACTGAATTGCCGTACTCATATCTTTCAAAAATAATATTTTTTCTTTTATCATCAAGTTGGGCAGAATTTTTTGCAACGCCGTTGTTTACCAATTTTTTATTTAAACCCTTAATCCATTTATCTATGTTTTTTTCATTAGGCTTGGATGGAAAACTTTCATGAGTTACCAAGGTTTTCAAAACATCTGAGTGAATATTAATTTCTGGAACCTCCATCAAGGAAACAAAATCACTGTAATTCTTTAAAAGCTTCTTTAAATTTTCGGAAGTCATTTTCTTAGTTTTTGAAATCTTCAGAATCTGATTTTCAGATATTTTGCTTAGAAGAAATTCATTCAATGCGACATCATCCTTAAGATACATGTCTTTCTTTCCTTTCTTAACTTTATACAAAGGCGGTTGGGCAATGTAAATGTAGCCACCGTCAACTAGCTCTTTAAACTGTCTATTGAAGAAAGTTAGCAATAACGTTCTGATATGGGAACCATCTACATCAGCATCAGTCATAATGATTATCGAATGATATCTTAGCTTTGAGACATCAAATTCATCATTCACTCCACACCCCATGGCAGTTATCAAAGTAATTATTTCTTCAGATCCCAATACCCTATCTATCCTAGCCCTTTGAGTATTCAAGATTTTTCCTTTTAAAGGCAAAATTGCTTGATTTTGTCTATTTCTTCCTTGTTTTGCAGAACCCCCTGCAGACTCACCCTCAACTAAATATAGTTCACTAAGCGCCGGATCTTTTTCTTGACAATCAGCCAATTTACCTGGAAGTCCCATTCCGTCTAGCAGCCCTTTTCTTCTTGTCATTTCTCTTGCTTTTCTTGCGGCCTCCCGTGCTCTCGAAGCATCTATAATTTTCATGGCAATCGACTTTGCATCATTAGGATTTTCCAAAAGATATTCGGTTAAAAATTTGTAAGTTTCTTTTTCTACAATTGGTTGGATTTCAGAAGATACTAACTTGTCCTTTGTTTGAGATGAAAATTTAGGATCTGGCAATTTTGCTGAGATTATTGCAGTTAGACCTTCTCTTGCATCCTCACCTGAGGGAGCCGAGCTTTCATTTTTTAATAAACCTTCTTTATCCATGTAATTATTTAAAGTTCTTGTGAGAGCTGTTCTAAAACCTACTAAGTGACTTCCTCCATCTTTTTGTGGAATATTATTAGTAAAACATTGAATGTTTTCTTGGTAAGAATCGTTCCATTGCAAAGCAACTTCTATAGAAATTCCGTCTTTAGTTTCTTGAATAAATCTAAATGGCTTATTTAGCACAGATTTATTTTTATTTTTATAAGCTACGAATTCTATAAGCCCTCCTGTCGATTTGAATTTATCTGTTTTTCCTGATCTTTCATCTACCAAGTTAATAGCCACTCCTGAATTTAAAAAAGATAACTCTCTCAGTTTTTTTACTAAAATTTCGTAATCGAAAGTTGTATTGTCCCCAAAAGTAGTTTTCGATGGAGTAATTTTTATTTCAGTTCCTTGCTCTATGGTAGAGCCAGTCGATTTAATCTTTGATTTTGGAGTTCCATTTTTGTAAGTTTGTTCCCAAACTTTTCCATCCCTTTTGATCTTTAATTCTAAAACTTCTGAAAGTGCGTTTACTACTGAAATACCTACTCCATGAAGACCACCTGAAACCTTATAAGAATTATCATCGAATTTACCGCCAGCATGAAGTTTGGTTAATATGACTTCCGCAGCTGACATACCTTCGTCCTTATGATGATCAACTGGAATCCCCCTGCCATTGTCTTTAACAGTGACAAGACTGTCCTCGTGAATGATCACAGATATTTCGTCACAAAATCCCGCTAATGCTTCGTCTATTGAATTATCAACGATTTCAAAGATCATGTGATGGAGGCCAGTTCCATCATCAGTGTCGCCAATGTACATTCCTGGCCTTTTTTTTACGGCTTCTAAGCCTTTGAGAACCTTTATGTTCGAGGAATCATATGAGTCTTTTTTTTCAATTTTAGAGGAAGCTTTTGAAGCTTTTTTTGGCATTCAATATTATAAATCAATAACAGAATTTAATTTAATATTTTCAGGTTTTTTTATAGAAGAAATAATTTTTTGACCTTTAACTTTTTCTAGAGATTTTAAGGCTAAATACAAATTTTCTTCATCAAACTCTGCCGTTGCATCGTCGATTAGATAAAAAACTCTTTTGTCGCTATGATTTGTTATGTACTCTCCAAAGCTTAAAAAAATCAATAAAATCAATAGTTTTTGCTCTCCTCTAGAAAGAACATTCCCTGCTTTGTCTTCTAAAATATTTACATCCAAGTCAAATCTTTGGGGTCCAAACTTTGTATATCCTCTTTTCATATCCCCTTGAAAGTTTTTTCTTAGAATTTCTATTAATTCGCCTTTCTCCCAGCCTTTATAAAAATTTAAAGACATTTTATTTATAATTTCTTTCCACTTTTTATCTAGAGGTAAATTGTCAAAAAACTGAGGAATATTTTTAATTACTTTGTGCAATATTTCTTCTCTATCTTTAGTAATTTTTTCTGCATGTTCCACTAATAATTTTGTCCAAATGTTAATTTCTTCTTCGTTGTTTTTTTTAAGTGCCATATTTCGAGTAGAAAGAGTTTTTTTGAATTTTTTAAGATTATCTACATAATCATGTTTCACGTGAAACATAAAATAATCTAAAAATTTTCTTCTTATTTCCTTATCAGATTCCAGGAAAGATAGGCTAAAGTTATTTATTAAAATCGGAAAATTTTTAAATTTATAGTCTTCAGTTTTATATCCGTTATTAGTTGCTAAGTTCCTTCTTTTTTTTTCAAAAACTAACAAATCTCCATCCAACTTCGCGTTCAGTATAAAATTTTCTTTTTCACGATTTATTAGACTATTTATAGATGAAGTTCGAAAAGATCTAGATTTCAATAAGACATGAATTGCTTCTAAAACAGAAGTTTTGCCAGAACCATTTCTACCTGTGATGAGAGTTGTTTCCTGAAGATTAAAAACTATGTCAGAGAAAGGCCTAAAATTAATTAAGTGGATTCTTGAAAGATACATTTATCATAATCTCATTGGCATGATTACATGTATCAAACTTTCATCATCAATATTTTTGACTAAACAAGAGTTTTCAGAACCAAAAAAAACAAACTCTACATCATTATTTGAAATAACGGATAAAGATTCTTGAACGTAGGATATGTTAAAACCTATTTCAAATGAATCTCCAGCGTAGTCAACAGAAACCTCCTCTTCTGCACTTTCTTTACTAGGATTATTGGCACAAATTTTCAAATTATCTTGATCTAGAATGAATTTTACCCCTCTGTACTTTTCATTTGATAAAACTGCAGCTCTATTCAGAGCCGTTTGAACTGAAGATTTATTAGCTTTAAGTTTCTGCTCGGTTCCTTGGGGAAAAACTTTTTCATAGTCAGGATAAGAGCCTTCAATCAATTTTGAAATAAAAGTAAATTCATCTGAAAAAACTCTTAATTGATTGGAGTTAAAGGATATATTTACATTATCAGGATAAAGGTTCAGCAATTTTTGGAGCTCTATTGCCGATTTCCTAGGAATTATTATTTTTTCATCAGTAAAGTCTGTTTTTATTTTGCAGGAAGCCCAAGCTAATCTGTGCCCATCCGTTGCAACGACATTTATTTGGGAGGGAGATACTTCTAATAAGATTCCATTCAAATAATATCTAACATCCTGAGATGCCATTGCAAAAGAGGTTTTTTCTATTAACTCTGCTAATTCTTTTCCAGGCAGGGCTACTTCCCTTTCAAATTCATTTATTTCAGTTACTGGAAAGTCTCCTACAGGAAGAGTCGAGAAATCTGCTTGGAATTTAAGCGCACTAATCTCTAGTTGACTCTCTAAAAGCTCAAAGGTTAAAACCGTATCCTCAGGCACAGATCTTACTAAATCAGCAAGTTTCCTAGCTGAGACCGTAGTTTCGCCTTCACTTTCTAATTCTATCTTTGGAATTTTAAAAGTAAGCTCTATCTCTAAGTCTGTAGCTATCAAGGTAAGCCCTACCTTTTCAGCTTTTAAAAGAATGTTAGATAGTACTGGAATGGATTGTCTTTTTTCAGCTACTGAGGCAACAAGACTCAATGCCTCTGATATTTCTTTTTTTTCTACTGTGAATTTCATTGTTTACGCAGTTAGAGCTCTTACTAATTTTTTATAATCTTCTTCAATGCCGCTATCTTCCTCTCTAAGTTCTAATATTCTTCTGCATGCATGGAGCACTGTGGTATGGTCCCTACCTCCAAAGGATTCGCCAATTTCTGGCAAACTATGATTAGTTAATTCTTTAGCAAGACTCATCGATAATTGTCTTGGTCTAGCTAAGGAGCGATTCCTTTTGCTTGATAACAAGTCTGAAAGCTTTATATTATAGTAATCTGAGACAGTTTTTTGTATATTGTCAATGCTTACTTGTCTTGCTTGTATGGCCAATAAATCTTTTAAAGATTCTTTAATCAAATTTACATCTATTGGTCTATTAGTAAATTTAGAATTTGCTCCAACCCTTTTCAAAGATCCTTCTAGTTCTCTAACATTAGATCTAACCTTTTGCGCAATATAAAAAGCACTGTCTTGTGGTAAATCTATTCCCATTTCCTCAGATTTACTCAAGAGAATAGCAACTCTCGTCTCAAGCTCAGGCGGCTCTATAACAACAGGGAGCCCCCAACCAAGCCTTGATTTCAACCTTTCTTCTAAGCCTGAGATTTCCTTTGGATACCTATCACAAGTAAGAATCATTTGTTGACCGCCTTCTAACAAAGCGTTAAAAGTGTGAAATAATTCTTCTTGAGACTGTTCTTTTCCAGCAAAAAATTGAATATCATCTATCAATAGGGCATCAACAGTTCTATAAAAGTTTTTAAATTCGTTAATTGCTCCTAATTGAAGGGATTTAACCATATCGCCCACAAATCTTTCTGAGTGAACATAAACAATTTTTTTTGAAGGATTGTTTTCTTTTAATTTATTTCCTACTGCATGCATTAGATGAGTTTTTCCCAATCCAACACCTCCATAGATAAATAGTGGATTATAGGCTCCGTCTGGCATCTCAGAAATTTGCTTAGCTGCTGCAAGGGCAACATTATTTGATTTTCCTTGTACAAATGTTTTAAAGGTAAAATTTGGAATTAAAGAATTTTCCTTGTTTGAAAATAAGGAAGTCTTTCTTTTAGTTTTATCCTTTAAATTCAATAGGTTATAAGTGTTTTCTAGTTCGTAAGTTAAAGAAAAATCCTTAATTCCTGCTGCCTTAGTTAAATGCTTTCTAAATTCATGATCCAGATTTTCTCTTATATATTCTTTAATAAAATCGTTTGGTGCTAGAACATAAAAAGATCTTAGACCATTAATTTTATCTGCTTCAACCAGATCTAAAGGATTAATCCATGTGGCATATTGTTCTGAAGGCAAACTGTTTTCAAAACTTTTCTTGCACTTATTCCATATTTGCAAAATCTTTCTCCTAAAAAGATATTTTCCTAAATGTTATTACTTTTATATAAACTTATCCACAGGATATCCATTATATAAAATGTGGATAAGTTGTAGATAACTTATTTTAATTGATTTTTTTTTAAAACTATATATTATCTGCGATTCCTTATTATTCAAATCATGAAGAGAACTTATCAGCCCAGTAAAATTAAAAGAAAGAGAACTCATGGATACAGAAAGAGAGCTTCTACTTTAGGCGGACAATCAGTTCTAAAAAATAGAAGATCAAAAGGACGCAAATCCCTGACTGTTTAATCTCTTGAAATTGGCTTCATTAAAAAATAAGTCTGATTTTAATCTGGTCTTTGAAAATAATAATTTAAAAATTAATTCAGGTCCCTTTTCTGCACTCCTTACCCTCACAAATGAAAAGAAAATCAATTATGGTTTTATTTTTCCAAAAAAAAATATTCATCTTGCTGTAAATAGAAATTTTGCAAAACGATCTGCTAAAGAAATGCTTAAGACTTTAAGTCCAAAAAATGGTTTTGATATTATATTTTTAGTAAGAAACAAAATTGTTAATTTTGATAAAGATAAAGTGAAAAAAAATTTCGCTGAGCTTAAAAGAAAGATAGAATTCTGTTTTTAAATATTCATACTAGTGAAAAGAAAAATAAGCAACTTGACGTCAAAATGTTTGATATTGATAATTAGATTTTATCAAATATTTATAAGTCCTTTAACTGGTAACAACTGCAGATATCACCCAACCTGTAGTGCATACTTTATTAAAAGTTTACAAATACATGGTCCAATTAAAGGATTTGTGTTGGGCGTTAAAAGAATTTCTAAGTGTCATCCCTGGGGGGGCAAAGGATATGACCCTGTGCCAGAAAAGGAAAAATAATGGAAAATTTTCAAAGATATTTTTTAATGTTTTCAATATTGATTTTCTCTTATTTTTTACTGATAAGATGGGATCCTCCAATACAAAATTCCAATTTAAGATTGCAGGAAAGCAATAGTGAGCGCTTACTTATTGAAGACTCTCAGAATTTTGAAGAAGCTGCTCCTTTTAATGAAAACCTTTCAAATATTGAGTCTCTTAATAATGTATGTGCTGTAAACAACATTAAAACTTTAGAGACACCTTATTGGTCCCTGGATATTGATTTAAAAAAAGGAGAAATTGTAAAATCTATTTTGAAAAACTATCCAATTGAAATTGACTCATTAAGAAGAAAAACCTTATTCAACAAATGCGGACCGGAAAAATATTCACAAGTAAGCGGCTTTGAATTTCTTAATAAAGAGCTAAATCCAAAAAATAATTTTTTCTCGATTAAAGAAACATATACATCTGGCGGCCAAAACTTTTTTGTTTTGGAAAAAGCTGAAAAAGACTTACTCTTCAAAAAAATTATAAGTTATAAAAATGAAGATTATTTTATTTCTGTTACTGATAAAGTTTTAAATCTTTCAGTATCTGAAATAACTTTTGCGCCCTTCTCTAAAATTGATCGATCAAGCGTAGATTTAGATGCGGATGAAAATTCAATTTTTAATCCAGCCAGTTTTGCTTACCTTGGGCCTGCTTTTCAAACCTCTAATGTAAATTACAATAAAATTTCCTTTTCAGATTTAACTGAAGAATCTTTTAGAGAACTATCTACCGAAGGTTGGGTTTCTATGTTGGAACACTATTTTATTAGCGCAATAGTGCCCGAAGAAGGATCCAATTTTATATTTCAAGCAAGGAAAAGTACAAAATCTGATGTTTTCTCAATTGGTTTGGTGGGCGAAACAAAGTCTATTTCGCCAAACAAAGAAACTTCCTTCAATCAAAAAGTCTATTTTGGACCAAAAATTAAGAAGGAACTTCAAAAAGCACACCCTGAGCTTGATTTAGCTGTTGATTATGGCTGGCTATGGTGGATAGGACAACCAATGTATTCGGCCATGTCTTTTTTCCATGATTTAACTGGGAATTGGGGTTGGTCTATTGTGTTGGTCACAATTCTTATAAAAATCCTTTTATGGCCTTTATCTATGGTTTCTTATAGAAATATGGGAAAAATGCGAGCAGTTCAGCCCAAAATGCAAGAAATTCAGGAAAGGCACGCAGACGATAGACAGGCATTATCAAAAGCAATGATGGATCTTTATAAGAAAGAAAAGGTTAACCCGGCTCTTGGGTGTTTGCCAATGCTAATGCAAATGCCTTTCTTTTTAGCTTTTTATTGGGTTCTAATAGAAACAGTAGAGCTTAGGTATGCTCCTTTTTTGTTCTGGATTACTGACTTGTCTGCAAGAGATCCTTTGTTTATTTTGCCCATTCTAAACATGGCAGCGATGTGGGGGATGCAGCAACTTCAGCCACAACCAGTAGGCGCAGATCCAATCCAAGCTAACGTGTTTAAATATATGCCTTTAATATTTGGTGTTCTATTTGCATTGTTTCCCGCTGGGCTAGTACTTTATTGGTTTCTTAATTCTCTAGTTTCCGCTGTTCAGATGGTCATGCATGGCCCCAAAAAGGCGAAAGCAAGCGCCTAATAATTGATAAATACAGAAGACATAATTGTTGCTTGCTCCTCGCCGCCAGGGTCTGGAGCAATATCTTGTATAAGAGTTTCAGGAAAAAATTGTTCAAAATTGTTTAAAAAAATATCCGGTAAAAAGATGGTTCACAAAGAGGCTGCTATATGTAAAATTCAACTTGAACATGGTTTAACAGAAAAGTGTGTACTTACTTCGTTTGTTTCGCCGAATTCATACACAGGTGAGGATGTCATAGAGATTTCTTGCCACGGAAACCCTCTTATTGTGGAACTTATAATATCTAAATTAATCGGCCTTGGTTGCAGAAATGCTGAACCAGGGGAGTTTACTATGCGATCTTACTTAAATGAAAAAGTAAGCTTAGTAGAAGCAGAAACTATTGCGGATCTAATTTCTGCTGAAACTTATGAAAAGTTGAAAACCATCAATAAATCACTTTCAGGTGAATTTGAAAAAGAAATAAGCGAGACTATATCGAAACTAAAAAAGATTAGAACAAAAATTGAAGGAGAAATTGATTTTAATGATCAAAGTATAAATATTAATGTCGTGTCTCTTAAGTCGGAGTTAAAAGATTTTAATACATTTTTCAAAGATTTTATTGCCAAGATAGAGGCAGCTGTACTACTCAATGAAGGTGTAAAAGTTGTTATAACTGGGCCAGAAAATGCAGGAAAATCCACCCTAATGAATATTTTGGCTGAAGAAAATGTCTCTATTGTCTCAGAAATTCCTGGAACTACACGTGATCTGTTGTCAAAATCTATAAAAATACAAGGTTTTGTCTTTGACTTTATTGATACTGCGGGTTTGAGCGATGAACAACATGGGAAAATTGAAAAAATAGGTATAGAAAGGGCTAAAAAGGCTTTGAATCAAGCAAATATAATTATTGAACTAATAGATCCTGAAAACATGAATTATAAAGCTCAATACCCAAGAGATCCTAAGGTCTTAAAAGTTATTAATAAGTTAGACCTTTTTGAAAATTCGGAAGAAAATAAATTATGTATTTCTGCAAAATACAATAAAAACATAAACGAATTAAAAGATTCTCTTGTGAGCGCTGCCTTTAAATCTAAAAACAAAAC
>Ga0208390_1000946_pt1 | contig 10564 bp, 6 predicted proteins | sample Knorr_S7_td_Surf_FD_185594 | JGI IMG/M metagenome (GOLD analysis project Ga0208390, IMG submission 185594) | Marine microbial communities from Southern Atlantic Ocean transect - Knorr_S7_td_SurfaceA_ad_6m_LV_A (SPAdes) (version 2) | ecosystem: Environmental > Aquatic > Marine > Oceanic | place...
AAACATATTATGAAGAATCCTTTTAAATTTATTCAAGAAGTAAAACAAGAAGCTTTTAGAATAACATGGCCAACTAAAAAAGAAACAATGATGGGAGCTGTAATGGTTTTTGCTCTAGCATCAATAGCTGCAATATTTTTTTTAATATTAGACCAAATTTTAAGATTTTTACTAAATTTAATTTTAACGATTAGTTTTTAATTTATGAATTGGTATATAGTCCAAGCTTACTCTGGTTTTGAAAAAAAAGTAGTAGAATCAATAAAAGATGAACTGAAAAAACGAAAACTTTTGGATAACCTAAGAGAAATTTTGGTTCCAACTCATCAAATTACCGAAGTAAAAAAAGGTAAAAGAACAAAAAAAGAGAAAAAATTTTTCCCAGGATATGTCTTAGTTAAGGTAGAATTAACAAAAGAGATTTACCATATAATAAAAAATCTTCAAAAAGTAAGTGGTTTTTTGGGTTCAACTGACAAACCAACTCCAATATCTGACGATGAAATTAGAAGAATTTTGGGACAAGTTAATGAAAGTGCAGTAAGTCAAAAAACTGGAATTAATTTTGAAATTGGTGAAAAAGTTAAAGTTTGCGACGGCCCCTTCGCATCTTTTAGCGGTTTAATTGAAGAAATTGATGAAGAAAAATCTAGACTTAAAGTCTCAGTTTCTATATTTGGTAGACCAACGCCAGTAGATTTAGAATTTAATCAAGTGGAGAAAAATTAGATGGCAAAAGAAATTGCAGGCTATGTAAAACTACAAATAAAAGGGGGTCAAGCTAATCCAGCGCCTCCTGTTGGTCCTGCGTTAGGTCAGAGAGGGATAAATATTATGGAATTCTGCAAAGCTTTCAATGAAAAAACAAAAGCTTTCATGGGAAAGCCAGTTCCAGTTGTTATCACGGTTTACAAAGATAAAAAATTTGATTTTATTATTAAGTCACCACCGGCGTCTCACTTTATAAGAGAGGCAGCAAAACTTAAAAGCGGTTCAAGTGAACCCGGTAGAGTTGTGGCAGGATCGATTACCATGAAGCAGGCCGAAGCAATCGCTAAAGAGAAAATGAGGGATTTAAATGCTTTTGATTTAAAAGAAGCTACGAAAATAATTTGCGGTTCAGCAAGATCAATGGGAATAGAAGTTAAGGAATAAAATGAACAAGAGATCTAAAAGATTTAAAAATATATTAAAATCAGCAGGCAAAGATAAAAAGCTTTCAACTAAAGAAATTTTAGATTTAGTTAAGAAAAATTGTAATGTAAAATTTGATGAGTCCATTGATGTTTCTTTAAGAATAAATTTAAAACAATCAAAAGGTGGAGATTTTAGCTTAAGGACTACAGTGAAACTTCCAAACGGTTCTGGCAAAAAAGAAAAAGTAGCAGTTCTATGTGAAACTGATAAAATAACAGAAGCTAAAAATAGTGGTGCTGATATAGCAGGATCTGATGATTTGATAGAAAAAATATCTGCAGGCAAATTTGACTTCACGAAACTCATTTGTACGCCAGCTATGATGGGTAAAATTGGTAAGCACGGAAAAGTATTGGGTCCAAAAGGTTTAATGCCAAATCCCAAACTTGGTACAGTTTCAGCTGATATCAAAAAAGCCGTAACAGATATTAAAACAGGTTTAGTTGAAATTAGAAATGATAAAGACGGTAATTTAGCTTCTACTATTGGAAGAAAAAGCTATTCTACTGAAAAACTATTAGAAAATTTTAATTACTTTATTGAATGCATAAAAAAAGAAAAACCCGATACAATTAAAGGTGAATTTATAAAAAGTACATTTATTACATCTACAATGGGAATTTCATATAAAATTGGAGCAAAATAAAATTTATAATGGATAAAGAAACTAAAAAAAATTATGTAGAGGAAATGAAAAAAAACTTTACAGCTAATGAGTCGGTAATGATCGCTCAATATCAAGGGTTGAACGTAAATGAACTTGATGCTCTTAGAAAAGAACTTAGAGAAAAAGGTATTTTGTTTAAAATTACCAAAAACAGAATTACTAAAATTGCAATCAAAGAAACTCCAAAAAAAGATTTAGAAAAATACTTTGTTGGACCAACAGCTGCTGCGATATCGTCCGATCCAATATCCACAGCAAAAATTTTAACTAAATTCTCCAAAGCTAACAATAAATTAAAAATAGTTGCTGGATTCATGGATGGAAAGGTTTTAGATGAAAAAGAGGTGTCTATTATAGCCACACTTCCATCATTAGAAGAAGCAAGGGCTAAAATCGTTGGTATTTTGGCATCACCAGCTCAAAAATTAGTGAGTATTTTACTTGCACCTGGCTCAAAAATTGCTAATTTAGCGCGCGCAAAGGGTTTAAAAAATTAATTCATAGGATCATAACAATGGCAGACTTAAATAAAATTATAGATGAGCTTTCAACTCTAACAGTTGTAGAAGCTGCAGAGCTTTCAAAACAACTAGAGGAAAAGTGGGGGGTCACAGCAGCAGCTCCTGTAGCAGCAGCAGCTCCTGTAGCAGCAGCACCAGCAGGGGAAGAAAAATCTGAATTTTCACTTTTCTTGGCAGCAGCTGGAGATAAAAAAATTAACGTGATTAAAGAAGTTAGAGCAATAACTGGTTTAGGTTTAAAAGAGGCTAAAGATTTAGTTGAAGGTGCACCAAAAGAGATTAAAGGCGGTGTAGCTAAAAAAGAAGCTGAAGAATTTAAGAAAAAACTTGAAGCAGCTGGAGCTAAAGTAGAATTAAAGTAAACAAAATTTAAGACAAAATTTTATTGTAGGTTGAATCTTGCAATAAAATTTTTTTATATTTGATGCAATTATCTTTTACTCAAAAGAAAAATATTAGAAGGAATTTTGGAAAACTTGTTGAAGGTTTATCAATTCCTAATCTTATAGAAGTTCAAAAAAATTCCTATAATGAATTTTTAAAGTCAAAATCATTAAATGAGCAGTTATCCGATTTATCCAAGGGCATTGATAAAGTTTTTAAAAGTATATTTCCGATTGAAGATGGTAACGATAAATCTACTTTAGAGTATATCTCTTATAAGTTAGAAAAACCAAAGTTTGATGTAATTGAGTGTAAGCAAAGAAGTTTATCTTACTCTGCAGCTCTGAAAGCAAATTTGCGTTTAGTAGTCTATGATATTGATGCAGAAAAAAATACTAAACAAATTTTATCTGCTAAAGAACAAGAAGTATTCATAGGCGATCTTCCTTTAATGACACCTAGTGCAACATTTATCACTAATGGGGTTGAAAGAGTCGTAGTAAATCAAATGCATAGAAGTCCGGGTGTTTTTTTTGATCATGATAAAGGAAAAACTCATGCAAGTGGAAAATTACTATTTAATTGTAGAATTATTCCTGGAAGAGGTTCATGGCTTGATTTTGAATTTGACCCAAAAGATATTCTTTACTTCAGAATAGACAGAAAGAAAAAATTACCTATATCAACTATTTTGTATGCACTTGGTCTGACTAAAGAAAAAATAATTAATACATTTTATACTACAAGTAATTTTGGATATAACAAAGAAAGTAAAAATTGGATAACTGAGTTTGACCCGGAAAATTTTAAACGGCCAATTAAACTTTCTTATGACCTCATAGATGCTAATAATAATAAAAGAGTTTTATCTAAAGGCGAAAAACTGAATATCGTTATTGCAAAAAAATTAAGCGAAAAGGGTTTAAAAAATATTTCTATCTCTAATGATGAAATAATAGGTAAATATTTAGCAAAAGATGTAAAAAATAAAAACGGAGAAACTATAGTAAGCGCTGGTTTTGATTTAACAGAAGATCATCTTCAAAAGATTATCGATCAAGAGGAGCAATCACTCAATATTGTGAATATTGATCCTATAAATAAAGGTCCATACATGTTAGAGACAATTAAAATTGATAAAAATTTAAATAAATCGGATGCGTTAAATGATATTTATAAAGTTTTAAGACCAGGTGAAGCCCCGTCAATTGATATTGCTGAAGAAATATTTAAGAATTTATATTTTAAAAAAGAGAGATATGATTTATCCGAAGTTGGCAGAGTAAAACTGAACTCGAAATTAAATTTAAGCAGCAATACAAAAAAAACAATCTTAGAAACACCAGATATAATTGCAATTATTAAATTCATGCTTGATCTAAGAGATGGCAAGGGAGACGTTGACGATATTGACCACCTTGGCAATAGAAGAGTAAGGTCAGTAGGTGAACTAGTTGAAAATCAATTTAGAATTGGCCTTTTAAGAATGGAAAGAACAGTAAAAGAAAAAATGTCCACTTTTTTAGAGATTGAGTCTGCAATGCCACAAGATTTGATTAATGCTAAACCTATAACAACCTCTTTAAAAGATTTTTTTGCTACTTCTCAACTTTCACAATTTATGGATCAAACTAATCCTCTTTCCGAAATAACTCATAAAAGAAGGGTTTCAGCACTAGGTCCAGGAGGCTTAACCAGAGAAAGAGCTGGATTTGAAGTTCGGGATGTTCATCCAACTCATTACGGAAGAATTTGTCCAATCGAAACACCGGAAGGACCTAATATTGGTTTGATAAATAGTCTGGCAACGTATTGTCGAGTAAATAAATTTGGGTATATTGAAAGTCCTTATAAAAAAGTACTTAATGGAAAAGTAACTTCTGAAATCAAGTACCTGTCTGCTATTGAGGAAGAGAAATACACTATCGCCCAAGCAAATTCGCCGCTAAATAAAGACGGATCATTCATTGAAGAACTTGTTGCGTGTAGAAAAAATTTAAATTTTGAATTATCTAATAGAGATAATATTGAGTATATAGATGTTTCTCCAAAACAATTGGTTTCAGTAGCTGCTGCTTTGATCCCTTTTTTAGAAAACGACGATGCTAATAGAGCTCTTATGGGATCAAATATGATGCGCCAAGCAGTGCCCCTTTTAAAACCCGAGTCTCCTTTAGTCGGCACAGGAATAGAGTCAGATGTTGCGTTGGACTCAGGAGTAACTATTGTTGCTAAAAGAACTGGAATTGTAGATAAAATTGATGGTAAAAGAATAGTTGTAAAAGCAACAGATGCAACAGACCTATCACAATCCGCCGTTGACATTTATAATTTATCGAAATTTCAAAGATCTAATCAAAACACTTGCATTAATCAAAAACCTTTAGTTAAGGTAGGTGATAAGATAAAAAAAGGTGATATTATTGCAGATGGCCCAGCTACAAAGCTTGGTGAATTAGCTTTAGGTAAAAACGTAACTGTAGCTTTTATGCCTTGGCAAGGATACAATTTTGAGGACTCAATTTTAATTTCAGAAAGATGTGTTACGGACGATGTATTCACCTCTGTTCATATAGAGGAATACGAGTCCATGGCCAGAGATACAAAACTGGGAGCTGAGGAGATTACAAGAGATATTCCAAATGTTAGCGAGGAAAGTTTAAGAAATTTAGATGAGTCTGGTATCGTTTATGTTGGTGCAGAGGTAAAACCTGGAGATATTTTAGTTGGTAAAGTTACGCCAAAAAGTGAGACATCATCTAGTCCTGAGGAAAAACTTTTAAGATCGATTTTTGGAGAAAAAGCAACTGATGTTAGAGACTCTTCTCTTAAACTGCCTTCAGGAAGTGCTGGAGTTGTTATAGATGTGAGAGTATTTAATAGACATGGAATAGAAAAAGATGAGAGATCAATTGCAATTGAAAGAGCTGAAATAGAACTAGTTCAAGAAGATAAAAAAGTTGAGGAAGAAATTTTAAATAGAAATATTAAATTAAGAGCCATTGATTTATTAAATAATCAAAGTATTGATAAGCAGTTTAAAGAGCTTAAACCTGGAACGACTTTAAACAGAAATGATTTTGAGAATTTCTCTTTAAAAGATCTCTGGAAAATATCTTTCGCGAAAAAAGAAATTAATGAAAATTTAGAGAAATTAAAAAAACAGTTTGAAAATGCCTCCGACGATATAAAGCTTAGATTTGATGATAAAGTTAATAAGATACAACAAGGTGACGACTTATTACCTACGGTAATGAAAGTAGTAAAAGTTTTTGTAGCAGTTAAAAGAAGATTGATGCCGGGCGATAAAATGGCAGGTAGACACGGTAACAAAGGTGTAGTTAGTAAGATCGTACCTGTTGAAGATATGCCATATATGGAAAGTGGAAAACCTGTAGATATAGTCTTAAATCCACTTGGAGTTCCAAGTAGAATGAACGTTGGTCAAATACTAGAAACACACTTAGGATGGTCATGTTCAGAACTAGGAGATCAAATAAAATCATATTTAAAAGATTTCGATAAACAATTAATTAAGATTAAAGAAAAACTAAAAGAGGTATATGGACAATCTTATTACGATGAAGTAATAACGAAATTATCTAATAAAGAAATAGCAGAGTTAGTTGAAAATTTATCAAACGGTGTTCCTATAGCAACACCAGTTTTTGACGGAGCTTCCACTAAAGATATCACTGAAATGTTAGACTTAGCTAAATTACCAAATTCAGGTCAAACTAATCTTTGGAATGGTCAAACAGGCGAAAGGTTTGATAGACCAGTTACTGTTGGAATAATTTATATGTTAAAATTAAACCATCTAGTTGAGGATAAAATTCATGCTAGGTCAACAGGGCCTTATAGTTTAGTTACTCAACAACCCTTAGGCGGTAAAGCGCAACTTGGCGGACAAAGATTTGGCGAAATGGAAGTCTGGGCTTTAGAGGCTTATGGTGCTTCATATACTCTTCAAGAAATTTTAACAGTAAAATCCGATGATGTTGCAGGAAGAACTAAAGTATATGAAACAATAGTCAAGGGAAACAATAACTTCGAGTCAGGCGTACCTGAGTCCTTTAATGTTTTAGTTAAAGAGATTAGAGCGCTTGGTTTAAATATTGAACTAAATTAAGTTATGGAAAAAAATCTAGCAAAAAATTTTCAAGGACAGAATGTTTCTCAAGAAAATAACTTTACAAATATTAAAATAACTCTTGCAAGCCCTGAGAAAATAAAATCTTGGTCGTATGGAGAGATAAAGAAACCCGAGACAATAAATTATAGAACATTTAGACCTGAAAAAGACGGATTATTTTGCTCTAGAATATTTGGCCCAGTAAAAGATTATGAATGTTTGTGTGGAAAATATAAAAGGATGAAATTTCGAGGTATTATTTGTGAGAAATGTGGTGTTGAGGTCACTAAATCAAATGTAAGAAGAGAGAGAATGGGTCATATTGATCTTGCATGTCCAGTTGCACATATATGGTTTTTAAAATCTTTACCTAGCAGAATTTCTTTAGCAATTGATATGAAATTGAAAGAGGTTGAAAAGGTATTATATTTTGAGAGTTTTATTGTAGTTGAACCTGGTCTCACAACATTAAAGAAGGGACAATTAATTTCTGAGGAGGCTTTAATTAAAGCACAAGAAGAATTTGGAGAAGATGCTTTTACGGCTGGTATAGGAGCTGAGGCTGTAAGAGAAATACTTGTAAATTTAGATTTAAAAAAAGAACAAAAAAAGCTGAGAGAATCCTTAACTGAAATCAAATCAAAGGTAACGGAAGAGAGGACTATAAAAAGATTAAAATTAATTGAGTCTTTTATTTCTTCTGGAAACAAACCTGAGTGGATGATTTTGACTTCGGTTCCTGTAATTCCGCCAGAATTAAGACCTTTAGTGCCTTTAGATGGCGGAAGATTTGCAACATCTGATTTGAACGATCTTTATAGAAGAGTGATAAATCGAAACAATCGTTTAAAGAGATTATTAGATTTAAAAGCTCCTGACATTATTGTCAGAAACGAGAAAAGAATGTTACAGGAGTCGGTTGACGCCTTATTTGATAACGGAAGAAGGGGTAGGGTTATTACCGGAACTGGAAAAAGACCACTTAAATCATTAGCGGAAATGCTTAAAGGGAAACAAGGAAGGTTTAGACAAAATTTACTGGGCAAAAGAGTTGATTACTCTGGAAGATCTGTGATTGTAGTTGGTCCCGAACTAAAACTTCATCAATGTGGCCTCCCAAAAAAAATGGCTTTGGAATTATTTAAACCTTTTTTATATGCAAGGCTTGATAAGTTGGGACTTGCAACAACAATTAAGCAAGCAAAAAGACTTGTGGAAAAAGAAAAAAGCGAAGTTTGGGATTCGCTCGAACATATCATCAGAGAGCATCCTATACTTTTAAATAGAGCTCCAACATTACATAGATTAGGCGTTCAAGCATTTGAGGCTAAATTGATTGAGGGAAATGCAATTGAATTACATCCTTTAGTATGTGCAGCATTTAACGCAGATTTTGACGGTGATCAGATGGCAGTACATATACCTTTGAGTTTAGAAGCCCAACTTGAGGCCAGAGTTTTAATGATGTCAACAAATAATATTTTGAGTCCCTCTAACGGTAAACCAATTATCGTACCAAGTCAGGATATTGTACTAGGGATTTATTATTTATCTCAGGCTGAGGATGGAGACAAAAAGCCAAAAGGAATATTCTCTAGCATTGAAGAAATAGAACAAGCTCTTGAGAGTAAGTCAATAAGCTTACATTCTAAAATAGTTTCTATTTTTGAAACAATCAATCAAGATGGAAAATTAATTACTGAAAAATATATGAGTACTGCTGGTAGATTTTTATTAGCAAATGTTTTACCTAAAAATAGCAATATTAAATTTTCTTTAGTAAATAAATTACTGACAAAAAAAAATGTATCTGAGGTAATTGATACAATCTTTAGATATTGCGGTCAAAAAGAAACAGTAATTTTCTGTGACAAAATCAAAACACTTGGATTTAAACATGCATTCAAAGCAGGAATATCTTTTGGAAAAGATGATTTAATTATTCCAAAAAACAAGGAAAATTTAATAACTAGTACCAAAAAACAAATTGAGGAATATGAAAAACAATATTCTGATGGTTTAATCACAAGAGGTGAAAAGTATAATAAGGTAGTTGATGTATGGTCTAAATGCACGGATACAGTTGCAAACGAAATGATGAAAGAAATATCCTCTGCAGAAAAAATATACGAAGATGACAGAATAGAAACTAATTCGGTTTATATGATGGCGGACTCTGGTGCTAGAGGGTCTCAAGCTCAGATGAAGCAATTAGCTGGTATGAGAGGATTGATTGCAAAACCATCAGGCGAAATTATTGAAACACCAATTATTGCAAATTTTAAAGAAGGATTGTCAGTTTTAGAATATTTTAACTCTACGCACGGTGCTCGAAAAGGCTTGGCTGATACTGCACTTAAAACAGCTAATTCTGGATATTTAACAAGAAGATTATGTGATGTTGCACAGGATGTGCAAATTACTAAAAAGGAATGTGATTGTAAAACGAAGTCATCGGTAACGATTTCTGAAATTATCGAGGGCGGAAATATTTTAGTAAGTTTATCTGAAAGAGTTCTAGGAAGAGTTATTGCAGAAAACATTAAAAATCCTATTACCGGTGAAATCATTATTAAGAAAGAAAAATTAATTGATGAGAATGATTGTGAAAAAATTGACGCAGCAGGTGTGAAATCTGTCAATGTTTACTCAGTAATAACCTGTGGATCAACAAGAGGAGTTTGTGCAATGAGTTACGGTAGGGACTTGGCAAGAGGAAAATTAGTTAGCGTAGGAGAAGCAGTAGGTATGATCGCTGCTCAATCAATTGGTGAACCAGGTACTCAATTAACTATGAGAACTTTTCACGTAGGTGGAACAGCACAAATTAAAGAGGAATCTCAAATTGTCTCTCAAACTAAAGGTAAATTAAACATAATTAATAAAAACCTAATTGAAGACTCCAAGAAAAATACAATCGTTATGGGTAGAAATACTCAATTAAGTATTGAGGATGAAAACGGAAGACAACTCGCTATATACAAAGTAAATTATGGTTCTAAACTTTTCTTTAAGGACGGAGATACTGTAGATAAAGGAAAAAAGATCGCTGAATGGGATCCTTATACTTTGCCGGTTATTGCCGAAACTAGTGGTATTGTAAATTATATGGATTTAATGGAAGGGAGCTCATTAACAGAAACTTTAGATGATGCAACAGGCTTATCTTCAAAATCAGTAACAGACTGGAAGTCATCATCAAAAAACTCTGAATTAAAACCTCGGATAACACTGAGAAATGAAAAAGGCGAGATCATAAAAAAAGCTGACGGCAATGAAGCAAGGTACTACTTAGTTCCAGATACAATTTTATCTGTTAAAGATGGTCAAAAAATATCAGCTGGGGATGTACTAGCTCGTTTACCTAAAGAAACTTCAAAAACAAAAGATATTACCGGAGGATTACCTAGAGTTGCCGAATTATTTGAAGCAAGAAGACCAAAAGATAGTGCAATCATTGCTGAAAATGATGGTGTAATAGAATTCGGTAAAGAAGTAAGAGGAAAGCAAAAAATATCAATAGTTTCATCTAATGGCGAAACATCAAACTATTTAATACCAAAAGGCAAACACGTAAATTTCAATCAAGGTGAAAAAATTAAAAAAGGAGAATATCTTTTAGACGGAAGTCCAGCTCCACATGACATACTTAGAATTTTA
>Ga0208390_1000948_pt1 | contig 10558 bp, 8 predicted proteins | sample Knorr_S7_td_Surf_FD_185594 | JGI IMG/M metagenome (GOLD analysis project Ga0208390, IMG submission 185594) | Marine microbial communities from Southern Atlantic Ocean transect - Knorr_S7_td_SurfaceA_ad_6m_LV_A (SPAdes) (version 2) | ecosystem: Environmental > Aquatic > Marine > Oceanic | place...
AAAATAATAAACATATATATATTATTTTTATGACGATTTATGCTTTGTCCTCTGGTCCAGGACTATCTGGTTTAGCAGTTATTAGAGTTTCTGGTGAAGGAGCTCTTAATATTATACAGAAGATAACAAATGAGCAAATCCCTACCCCTAGAGTTGCAACATTAAGAAATATAAGAAAATTCGGTAGTGATGAAATAATAGATAGGGGTATTATATTATGGTTTCCTGGACCTGGGAGCTACACAGGTGAAGATCTTATCGAATTGCATATTCACGGAAGCCTAGCAGTAATTAATGAAATTCAGAACACGCTGTCAAAATTTGAAAATTGTAGACTGGCTGAACCTGGTGAATTTACAAAATTGGCGTTTCAAAATGGTAAAATTAATTTGCTTGAGGCTGAAAGTATTGGAGATTTAATTTCAGCAGAAACTGAGATTCAGAGAAGACAAGCTATTGATATTATGTCGGGTCTTCAAGGAAAAAAATTTGAAAGTTGGAGATCAAGATTAGTAAAAATATTATCAAACTTGGAAGCCAAAATAGATTTTCCCGAGGAAGATTTGCCAAAAGACATACTAAGTGAAATTCACAAAATATCTAATGATGTAAAAAACGAAATTAAAAAAGCTCTAGATGATCAAAAAGTTGGCGAGAGGATTAGAGAGGGATTTAAAATAGCTATATTAGGTCCTGCTAATGCAGGAAAATCTTCATTACTAAATTACTTATCTAAGAGGGAAGTGGCAATTGTTTCAGAAATTGCAGGCACTACGAGAGATGTAATTGAAACACATCTTAATTTAGACGGATATCCAGTTATAATGTCGGACACGGCTGGTATAAGAGATGCGCAAGATGAAATAGAAAAAAAGGGTGTTAAACTTGCTTTAAAAAAAGCTGAAAACGCTGATTTAAATATTGTAGTTATAGAGCCAAAAAGTGGCTATTTTACTGGTGTTTTGAAAGGTTTAGTGAATTCTGATAAAACTATTTTAATTGTAAATAAATCAGACCTTGGAACAAAAAATATAGAAAAAGAGTTAAGTAAATTTAATCCAATATATATCTCTATAATGAAAGAGACTAATGTTGATAAATTAATTTCAGAAATAAGAAATAAATTAAAAAATAAATTTGTTACATCGGACGATACAATAATTACTCGTGAACGGCATAGGCAACATTTAATTCAATGTTATGAAAATTTGGACAATTTTGAAAATAAAAAAAAAGAAGAGGAATTTGATAAAGCTGCTGAAGATTTAAGATTAGCTATAAGGCACCTAGGAATGATAGTTGGTAAAGTAGATGTTGAGGAGATATTAGGCTCAATATTTAATGACTTTTGCATAGGTAAATAGTCGTTAAAAATTAAGGATTTTTAAAATAATTCCACTGTTTTCTTGTAATATTTAAGATCGATAATAAATTACTTATATGAAAAATGATTTATCATTTGATGTAGTAGTTATTGGTGGTGGACATGCTGGTTGTGAAGCTGCTGCAGCCTCAGCAAGACTTGGTGTTAATACAGCATTATTTACTCATAACTTTGATACAATTGGAGAAATGTCATGTAATCCTGCAATAGGTGGTCTCGGCAAGGGTCATCTAGTAAGAGAAATAGATGCATTGGATGGTGTTATGGGTGTGGTGGCCGATAAATCTGGTATCCAATTTAGATTACTTAATAGAAGTAGAGGACCGGCTGTGAGAGGACCTCGTACACAAAGTGATAGATCATTATATAAAAAATATATGAAGGAAATACTTGTAAACCATTGTAATTTATGCATTTTTTCTGACCCTGTAATAAAGTTTATTTTCAATAATAATGAGATAAATGGGTTTGAAACTCTTTCTGGTAAAGAAGTGAGATCTTCTAAGATAATTCTAACTACAGGCACTTTTTTAAATGGTCTCATACATATAGGTAATGAAAAGACCCCGGCGGGTAGATATGATGAAAAACCTACCACAGGATTAAGTGAGCAATTAAAAAAATATCAATTTAAAATTGGTCGACTTAAAACTGGAACACCACCGAGGCTTGATGCAAGAACGATTAATTTTGAAAATTTAGAAGAACAGAAAGCGGATGATGATCCATATTTTTTTTCTTTCTTAACATCGAAAAACATTAACAAACAAGTTTCGTGTCGTATGACTTACACTAACGAACTAGTTCATAAAATAATTTCTAAAAATATTAATCGAAGTGCAATGTATTCTGGAAACATAAAAGGAGTTGGCCCCAGATATTGTCCTTCTATAGAGGATAAAGTAATAAAATTTTCTGATAAACAAAGACATCAAATATTTTTAGAGCCAGAAGGTTTAGATGATAATACTATTTACCCAAATGGCATTTCAACATCCCTACCATCTGATGTACAAGCTGAAATATGCAGTAAAATCAATGGTTTAGAGAATGTTTCGATAATAAGACCTGGTTATGCTATAGAATATGATTTTATTGATCCTAGAGAGCTATTTTTAACATTAGAGACAAAAAAAATAAAAAATTTGTATTTAGCAGGTCAAATTAATGGAACGACAGGTTATGAAGAAGCAGCTGCTCAAGGTTTAATTGCAGGAATAAATGCTGCTTTGTCCTTTAAAAAAGAGGAACCATTTATACTGGATAGATCTGAGGCTTATATTGGAGTTATGATTGATGATCTAGTAACAAAAGGTGTTGCTGAGCCATATAGAATGTTTACATCAAGGGCAGAGTATAGACTTTCTCTTAGATCAGATAATGCTGATTTAAGATTAACAGAAAAAGGGATAAATTTAGGAATTGTAGATAAAAAAAGGAAAGAAATATTCTTAGACAAAAATAAAAGACTCTCTGAAATCCAAGAAAAAATGGATAACTTAAAAATTTCACCTACAAAAGTGGAAAAATATGGAGTTAATATAGCAAAAGATGGAGTTAATCGAAGTGCCACCCAAATTCTTAGTCAAATGTCGGTAAATATGGGCAAAATCAGACAAATTTGGCCTGAAATACAGTATGTTTCACGTGAAATTGACGAACAAATTGAAATTAACTCACATTATAAAGGTTACTTAAAAAAACAGAAAGCTGATATTCTTGCATTTAAAAGGGATGAAAACTTAATAATTCCTGAAAATTTGAATTATGACGATTTTTCAGGTTTGTCTAATGAAATTAAGTCAAAATTTAAAAAAATAAGACCAAAAACTATGGGTCAAGCTCTGAGAATTGATGGAGTAACGCCTGCAGCTGTATATATTTTGTTGTCTCACCTTAAAAGAAAGTCTATTAAGCATATAGCTTGATTGATTCGCAAATTATAAAAAAAAATTTAAAAAATATTGGATATGATGTTTCACGTGAAACATTGAGGGAGCTAGATATGTTTAGGACCTCAATTTTGTTAAAAAATTCAGAGATAAATCTAATCAGTAAAAATAGTGAAAAAGATATAATTAACAGACATATATTAGATAGTGCACAAATTATTGATTATGTTGATAAAAATGACATATTATCATGTACAGATTTAGGTTCTGGTGCCGGTTTACCTGGGATAGTTATTGGCATTTTGATGAAATCTAAAAAACCAATATTTAAGTTAATTTTTTATGAAAAGAGCTTTCATAAAAGTAATTTTTTAAAACAAATGAACGAAAAATTTAAACTAAATGCACAAGTCTATCAAAAAAATATCTTCAATGAAAAAAATATACAAACGGACATAATAATTTCAAGAGCATTTAAACCTCTACCAGTAGTATTTGAACTGGCAACCAAAAATTTTAAAAAGTTTAAATATATAATTTTATTTCTAGGCAAAAGTGGAAATAAAATTTTAGAGGAAGCTAGTAGAGATTGGATTTTTAATTATGAAAAAAAGAAAAGTTTAACCAACAAAGAGTCATTAATAATAAAAATTTTTAATCTTAGAAAAAAAAATGCATAACAAAATTATTTCGATCATAAATCAGAAGGGAGGTGTTGGAAAAACAACAACAGTTATAAATTTGGCTGCTGGACTTTCAATGAAAGGAAAAAAAATTCTTGTTATTGATCTAGATCCACAAGGAAATGCAACAACAGGATTAGGTCTGTCTAATATCGAAAATTCTGATCAAACAATTTATTCAGTATTGAATGGTACAAAAAAAATTTTTGAGGTAATCCAAAAAACTAAATTGGAGAATCTTGATTTAGTAACTTCAAATGTAGATTTGTCGGGACTGGAGGTTGAGACTGCAGGGGACAGTCGTAGAGCCTTTAAATTAAAGGATGAATTAGCCTCTATTTTAAATGATTCTAGAGCATTTTATGATTATATCCTTATTGATTGTCCTCCATCACTTAGTCTTTTAACAATTATGGCACTAGTATCATCGAATTCATTAATTGTGCCTTTGCAAACAGAATTCTTTGCTCTTGAAGGTTTAACTCAGCTAATGAAAACAATCGAGAGAATTAAATCTAATCTAAATCCAACCCTAGAGATTAAAGGAATACTCTTAACAATGTATGATAAGAGAAATAAGCTTTCTAGTGAAGTCGAACAAGAAGCTAGAAATTTTTTTAGAGAAAAAGTTTACTCAACTATAGTCCCAAGGAATGTCAGACTATCAGAAGCACCTTCTCATGGTGTTCCAGTATTGATATATGATAAGGCTTGCCCTGGCAGTAAAGCATATTTTAGCTTAACAGATGAGTTTTTAAATAAAGACAAATTAGTTGAAAGTGCTGCATGATGAATCCCTTTAAAAATAGAAAAGGTTTAGGTAGAGGTCTATCATCTCTAATTGGTGACAATGAAATTAAGACTGAAAAAAATAAGATTTCTATAAGTTCCATATTGCCAAATAAATTTCAACCTCGAAAAAATTTTGATAAAGAAAAATTATCAGAGTTAACAAACTCCATAAAAGAAAGAGGTATAATCCAACCTTTAATTGTCAGAAAGTCTAAAGAGCAAAATAAATATGAATTGATAGCTGGAGAGCGTAGGTGGCAAGCAGCTCAAAATGCTGGATTGCATGAAGTTCCAATTGTTGAGATTGTGGCTGATGATTTAAAATCACTGGAATTTGCTATTGTAGAAAATGTACAAAGATCAGATTTAAATGCAATTGAAGAGGCTGAGGGTTATAAAAACTTAATAGACGATTTTAATTATGATCAGGAAAAGGTAGCGAAATTCATAGGCAAAAGTAGATCACATGTATCTAATTCTTTGAGACTTTTAACTTTACCAAAAGAGATAAAAGATATGATCATAGAAAATAAGCTTTCACAAGGCCATTGTAAAATATTAGTAGGTTTAGAAAATAATTTATTTTTAGCTAATACAATAATTAAGAAAAATTTGTCTGTAAGACAAACAGAGAGCTTAATAAGATCGATTCGAAGTAGCGGCAAGATTTCAAAAAAATCAAAAGATCCAAATTTATCAAGTCTAGAAGATTCTTTAAAAGCTAAGATTGGTATAAATGTACGTATTAATAATAAAAAAAATAATAATGGAAATTTAATATTTGATTATAAAGATTTAGATCAGCTAAATAGATTAATTATGGTTGTTAAAGCAAACTACTAGATTTTGGCTTTAGCAGTTTCAATCAAGAAATCATAAAGAATATTTAAGGATCTAGATGAGTTCTTTTTAATTAATAATTCAAGATCGTTTATTTTAAATACTAAATCATTTATTTTTATTGAACTCCATGCCTTGACCTGCGTTTTGACAGCATCTTTATCTTTCCAAAAAATTGGAGGTTTGTGAGTTGATATAACTTGTTCTAGATTTTTATTTTTTTCGTAATCTTTTAATATTTTGCTTAGCCTTTTAGACTTTGAGATTAATGTTCTTATAATTAATATACAATCTTCTGTAGAATAGTTGTTTTCATTCAATATTTTAATTGTTCTATTTAAATTTTTGCTTAAACAATTATCAACTAATTCACTAACACTATAATTTTCAGATAAATTTACAATTTTATAAATTTCGTCGATTTTGATAATTTTATTTTTGTCTAGGTAAGCAATAATTTTATCTATTTCATTTTTTAAGTTATTTCTGTCACCGCTAGATTTTTGAACAATCATATCTATACATTCTCTCGAAATAGATATCTGGTTCTCTTTGAAACGAGAAGTTGCAATTTTCGACAAAGTGTTGTCGTCGTCTGGATAAACAGGTATACACCCGGTACTTTTGTTTTTTTCAAAAAAGTTTCTAATTTTGGATTTTTTGTCTAATCTTTCTGAAAGTAAAATTATTTTTGTATCATTTATTTTCTTTTCTAACATTTCCTCAATAAATCCAAGTGATTTATCGGTAGATCTAAATATTATAAATGCTTTGTTATTCTCGAAAAAAGACTTGTTCAAAAGACTTGATAGAATTTCATTTTTGCTTTCTAAAAATTCTTTTTCGTCGTATTTATTTGTTAATCCATTGTAGTTTTTTAATATACATTGCAAAATATCCTCTTTTTGCCCCTCATTATCACCATAAACTAAATAAAAATCTAATCCAACTTTATCAATTTTCTCTTTCTCGAAAAATTTAATAATCATTAAATAGAATTAAGATAAATTAAAATATCTTGTGTTATCTCTTGTACCAAATTTGATTTTAAATTATTTTCATATTGTTTGAGCTCAAATTTACTTTTTAAATTGTTATAACTAAGTTTTTCTCTAAACTGGCTTTTTAATACACCTCTATCACTTTTTAACATTAAATTTACATCCAAACTCATATCAAAGACCTCGGGATCACCTTTTTTATTTTTTGAGGATATATCTTTTTTAAAAATCGTTTCAATTATTAACTCATACTCTCCATCATCTTTTTTAAGACTGTCTAAATTTCTAATAATATCTTTTGAAATTTTTTTGTCTCCAAGAGCATTGCTTTTATTAAAACTAAAATCTGACTTATCACTCACATATATTGATTGAAATCCGCAAGAAACTAAAAACAAGTAAATAATAAAATATTTTGCAAATCTAATCATTTTAATAATATATTTATTAATCTGTTTTTAACAAAAAAACTTTTGTTTATTTTTTTTCCTACAATCAGTTTACTTAAATTTTTATCATTTTTAAGCTGATCTAAAAGATCTTTTTCATTAATGTTAAATTTTGAAGAAATTGTGGCTTTTTTCTTACCGTTTATTTGAACTACAAAATTTACTTTATCAATTTTAGTTTTATTTTTGTCTACTTCCGGCCAATTTGGAACTTTATTTATACCCAAATTGTCAAAACACTCGGTTGCAAAATGAGGTATAATTGGGGAAAGAATGGTTAAAATTTTTATGTAATTTTTCAATAAAATTTCTCCATTAATTTTACTTTCCAAAATATTATTTAAAAAATTATATGTTTCGTAGATACTAGCAATTAAAACATTATAATTAAATTTCTTTAGATTGTAGTCGAATTTACTAATTGTTTCGTTTATGAATCTTTCAAAGTCATTTTCTAAGTCTAGATCATGAGATTTGAGATTTATTTTATCTTTAATTTTTTCGTGAAGCATCCATAACTTTTGTATGAACTTATAAGAAGCTACCATACCTTGCTCAGACCATTGTATATCTTTTTCAGGTGGACTATCAGATAAAATAAATAATCTTACTGCATCAGCTCCATAATTTTTAATTATTTGTTCTGGATCTATAGTATTTTTCTTTGACTTTGACATGGACTCAGAGGGTCCTACAGTTACAACATTTTCTAATTTATTTTTGACAAAATATTTTTTACCATCTTTAGTTTCAACTTCATCAGGTCTTAGCCAATTTCCTTTTTCATCTTTATATGTTTCGTGACACACCATTCCCTGAGTAAATAATCCCTCAAACGGCTCATTAAATTTAAAGTTATCTTTTTTATAACCTATAGCTCTCATAAAAAATCTTGAATAAAGCAAATGAAGTATTGCATGTTCAACACCTCCTATATATTGATCAACTGGCATCCAATAATTTATTTCATCCTCGTTGTAACCGTAATCTTTTTCATTAGGAGAACAAAATCTTAGGAAGTACCATGATGAGTCCACGAAAGTATCTAAAGTATCCGTTTCCCTAGTGAATTTTTCTCCTTTGTATTCAATAAATTTCCAATCTTTTACGTGGTCCAAAGGATTTCCTTTTGTATCTAAATTAATATTTTCCGGCAATTTAACGGGTAAAAGCTCATTTGGTACAGGGCGAGGATTACCTGTACTATCGTACATTATAGGAATAGGGCATCCCCAATATCTTTGTCGAGAAACACCCCAATCTTTTAATCTGAAGTTAATTTTTTTTTCACCTAGCTTTCTTTCTTCAAGAATATTAATCGTTTTAATAATCGATTCCTCTGGAACTTTTAACCCATTTAAAAATCTTGAGTTAATTATCTCGCCTCCATCTACATAGGCTTTGTCTTTAACTTTAAAGGTTTCGTCTTTATCAAATGGTTTAACAACAGTTTTAATCTCTAATTGATATTTCAGAGCAAAATCCATATCTCTTTGGTCATGAGCGGGACATCCAAAAACAGCTCCAAAACCATAGTCCATCAAAACAAAGTTAGCAAAGAATACAGGTACTTTTTTATCCTCGTCAAATGGATTAATAGCTATAAGATTAGTTTTAAACCCAATTTTTTCACCCTGAGCAATCGACTCCTCGGTTGTGCCAGTCTTTGAACATTCTTTTCTGAAATTAATAAATTTTTCATCTTCTTCAAAATATTTTGATATTGGATGATCTACAGATAATGCTAAAAATGAAAAACCAAAAAGTGTATCTGGTCTTGTAGTAAAACACCTTATTGATTTTACCTCTTTGCTCCCCTCTACTTTAAAATCTATCTCACAACCAAAAGATTTTCCAATCCAGTTTTTTTGCATGGTTTTCACTTTGTTTGGCCAATTAGATAAATTATCAAGCTCATCTAATAAATTTTCTGAAAATTTAGAAATATTAAAAAACCATTGATTTAACTTTTTCCGTTGAACGATTGCTCCAGATCTCCATCCCCTACCATCAATCACTTGTTCATTTGCTAAAACAGTTTCATCAATCGGGTCCCAATTTACATAATTTTCTTTCCTGTAAACCAAACCTTTATTATACATTTCTAAAAAGAAATTTTGTTGATGCTGATAATAATCTTCAGAACAAGTTGAGATTTCTCTTTCCCAATCTATAGATAAACCAAGCATTTGGAGCTGATTTTTCATTACAGAAATATTTTTTTCCGTCCAAACTTTAGGATCTAACTTATTTTCTTTAGCCGCGTTTTCAGCAGGCATACCAAACGAGTCCCAGCCCATTGGATGTAAAACATTATAATTTTGTAAAATTTTATGTCGTGATAGAACGTCGCCAATAGTATAGTTTCTAACATGACCCATATGTATTTTTCCTGATGGATAAGGAAACATTTCAAGACAATAAAATTTTTTTTTATTTTTATTTAATGATGACTTATAGGTTTTATTTTTTTTCCAATGATCTTGCCATTTTTTTTCAACAAGTTTAAAATTATATCTATTCACTTGAACCAAAGTTTTTTATTAGAATAGCTTACCACCATCGGTGCCTTTTCCCTCGAAGGTCGGCCCTTTATATTTTTTAATATTTTTTCTTTTCTCTTTTTCGTATAAAGCAGCTTTCCTAAGAATACTTTTTTTAATTTCCAAGTTTATTTCGCCTTGTTCTTCGTACATGCTGCAGCTTTGGTTGGCGTCACAATCTTTTTTGAAAATCTTAATGTCTAGTGCATCAGATCTAATTTCATTTGTAAGAAATCTAATGGTAATTTTTATTGACTCGTTTGAATTAGTTTCGTCACTATACCAATCTGTAATTATTATACCTCCACTATAATTTGCTGAAGCAAGAGGCATAAAATCTATTGTGTCTAAACTTGCTCTCCATAACTCATTTGAACTCGCAAAGTCAAAAGTTCCTCCTTTTTTATCACCTCCCATTAATCTAAATCCACGTCCCTCCTCAATATTTTTTGCAACTCTCTTTTCAGGTTCTGGGGGATAATCTTTTGCACTTACTGGCCTGTAAATTCCACAAGAATTTAGGAAGTATAAAAGAGATAATAGTAATATTGAGCTGACTAATGTTTTTCTGTATTTCATATTGCCAAAATATTCAAATTGTTCTAATATTTTTTTGATAATAAGCAATTATTAATAAATCATCAAAAAAAACCTATAAAATTAGGCATAATTTATATGATGTATTTTTGCAACTATATATAAAATTCTAGTCAAAAAGACAAAAAAAAACTCATATTTTATTTATGTTTTGCTAGAAATGGCCTGTTTATAATTAATTATTAACAATTAGGAGTAAATTTATGAACAACTTGAAAAAACTAGGATTAACTGCTTTAGCAGGGTCTTTAGTTACTTCGACTGCTTACGCAGGTGCTTTAGATGTATCTGGTTCAGCGAAGATGACTTACAAGTCTCAGGATGACACAGAAGTAACTGGAAACAGTTTCAGTACTTCAAAAGGGATTACATTCTCT
>Ga0208390_1000949_pt1 | contig 10557 bp, 7 predicted proteins | sample Knorr_S7_td_Surf_FD_185594 | JGI IMG/M metagenome (GOLD analysis project Ga0208390, IMG submission 185594) | Marine microbial communities from Southern Atlantic Ocean transect - Knorr_S7_td_SurfaceA_ad_6m_LV_A (SPAdes) (version 2) | ecosystem: Environmental > Aquatic > Marine > Oceanic | place...
TTGATTCACTTTTGATTCATAATTAGACTCAATTTTCAACTTTTAGGTGTTATACACATTTTAATTTTATGAGCGTACTTTCAGAAATTTTAATTGTTTTAATATTGATTTCTATTCAATCTGTATTTGGAGTTGGTTTGCTGCTTTTTGGAACTCCCTCTTTTCTTCTATTTGGGTATGATTTTGCAAATACCATAAACATTTTAATGCCTGTATCAATTACAATAAGTGCGCTTCAATTTTTTAGATCAAAGATTAATGATGTAAATTTTTTAAACAGCGCAAACATTAATGACAAAACAAGTTTTGATATTAATCAATTTGGATTTGTATTAGGTTTTATTAATAAAAAAGAAAAATGGGATAAAGTAGCTATAGGATTTAATTTTCAATCACAAAATAATTTTAATAACAAAATTGAAGCACAAGCTATAAATATGAATCGTGGATTAGTAGATTATTTTGTGAATCTTGCAGATAGATTTGAATTTAACGTATTCGATTTAGAAAACAACTCAGACAACGAATATTCATACTTGGGTTCTAATCTTGGATACGATGCGCAACACGCATATTTGGGTTTAGCAACTAGATTAATTGAATATGATTCAGAAAGTTCTGATTATATTTTTTACGATTCAATTGAACAAGGAATAGATCAGCTATACAATTCTAATACTTCTGGATTTCAACATCTTTACTCAATTAATTTTAGTGCACAATACTCACAAAAACTTTCATTAGGAGTAAATATTAATATTGTGGCTATCGAATTTCATGAAAGGAAATCTACCTCTGATTTGTATTTAGATACTCAAAATTCATTTTTAAAACAAGTTGACTTTATACAAGACTTTAGCGTTTTTGGTTCCGGAGTATCATTTCAAGGCGGTGCCTTGTATAGACCAATCAACTCAATTAGACTTGGTTTTACTTACTCCTCACCAACCTTTTTAGAATTTGATGAAGAGTACACTGAAGGATTAGATGTTAGGTATTATGAGGAACTTGATGGTTCTACTGGTAGTTCTTTATATCCTAGTGTTGTTAACATTTTATCTCCATACAAATTAAAAACCCCCTCTATTTCACAATTCAGCTTGGCATTTGTTGGAAAAAATGGTTTAATCAGTTTTGATTATGGTAATAAAAACTACTCTGCAACCAAAATTAGTGGTGGAAATACGAGCAATACATACAATTATTTAAATCAAGAAATTGATAATAAGTTTATTGAATCATCAACATTTTTAAGGGCAGGTGCAGAACTAAAATTAAATTATGTAAGTCTTAGGGGGGGATATTGGAATGAAGGTTCCCCTTTTAAAAATAGTTTGCTTCAAAAGAACATTAACGGCTATTCATTTGGATTAGGTATTAATTTTGGTGGTACATCTTTGGATTTAGCATATTTGAGAGGAACTAAGGAATATAGTTACCCGCTTTATGAGGTTGGTCTAACAGACATGATTGAAGTGAAAAAAAATACTGATAAAATTTCTCTTACATACATTGTGAGATTTTAATTCCATTTAATTTTTTTTAATACTATATTTACCCAATAAAATTTGCTATGAAATTTGAACAATTTATTAAGGAAACCCTCACTGAACACGATGATGATCACTTCAGTGCCAACATGAACACCCCACTAAGAGAAGATGCATTTGAAATTTCAGATACAGAAAAAATAAAATTAATTGAAAAAGATGTTAAGCGTATTCTTCACACACTAGGAATGGATTTAACTGACGATAGTCTTAAGGGAACTCCAAAAAGAGTAGCTAAAATGTTCATCAATGAAATTTTTTCAGGCCTAAATCCTGCTAACATGCCCAACATGTCAACTTTCAAAAATAAATACAAGTACGGGGAAATGCTCGTCGAGAAAAATATCACAATGTATTCTTCCTGTGAACACCACTTATTACCAATCGTTGGTAGGGCTCATGTAGGCTACATTTCAAATGGCACTGTAGTTGGCCTTTCTAAAATTAATAGAATTGTTGATTACTATGCGAAAAGACCACAAGTACAAGAACGATTGACAATTCAAATTGTTAAGGCACTTCAAGATGTATTAGATACTAAAGATGTAGCTTGTGTAATTGATGCAAAACACTTGTGTGTAAATATGAGAGGTATAAAAGACATTGAAAGCAGTACAGTTACTGCTGAATTTGGTGGAGAATTTAAAAAACCCGAAATTAAGAAAGAATTTTTGGGTTATTTAAACCTGGACACTTCTTATAACTTATGAGTGGAACCTCAGAACTAAAAATATATAATTCTTTAACTTCAAGAAAAGAACTTTTCAAGCCCCTACAAAAAAATAATGTGGGTATCTATGTTTGTGGTCCTACAGTTTACAATAAGGTCCATCTTGGAAATTGTAGAACTTTTATTTCGTTTGATTTAATTGTTCGCTATTTAAGGCACCTTGGGTATAATGTTAGGTATGTTAGAAATATAACAGATGTTGGACATCTTGAAGACGACTCTGATGATGGAGAAGATAGAATCGCAAAGAAAGCAAGATTAGAAAATATTGAACCCATGGAGGTTGTTAAGAAATATTCTGACGATTTTCATAAAACCTTAAGGAAATTTAAAGTATTACCTCCAAATATTGAACCTACCGCAACTGGTCACATTATTGAGCAAATAGAATTAATTAAAAAATTAATTGATTCAGGTTTTGCGTATGAAGTTAATGGCTCAGTATACTTTGATATAAAAAAATACTGTGAGAGTTATGAATATGGTATTTTAAGCAATAGAAAACTTGAAGAATTATTGAAAAATACGAGAGATTTGAGCGGACAGAGTGAAAAAAAAGAGCCATTTGATTTTGCATTATGGAAAAAAGCATCAAAAAATCACATTATGAAATGGAATTCACCATGGGGGCAAGGTTTTCCAGGCTGGCATATTGAATGCACTGCAATGAGTCTAAAGTATCTTGGGAATCAGTTCGACATTCATGGAGGTGGAATTGACTTAAAATTCCCTCACCATGAATGTGAAATTGCTCAAGGAACTGCACTAAATAGCGTACCTCCAGTAAAAACTTGGATGCACACAAATATGCTTACATTGAATGGAAAGAAAATGGCCAAATCAACTGGGAATAATATTTTACCAGAAGAACTTTTTTCTGGGACTAATAAGAATATTTCAAAGGCTTTTTCCCCAGTTGTTACCAGGTTTTTCATGATGCAAGCTCACTATAGAAATCAATTAGATATTAGTCAAGATGCATTAAATGCATCTAAAAAAGGATATCAAAGATTAATCAAGGGCTATAAGTTTATTGATAATTTATCTTCAAATTATATAGGTAAAAGCATCTTTGATGTTAATGAAGTCATTTCTAAATTTTATTATGCAATGAACGATGATTTTAATACTCCCGTTCTAATCAAAGAGTTATTTGAAGCTTTAAAAAGAATTAAAGGCTTAAGTATCAATAAAGATTTCATCAATAAAGATGATTTAAAAAAATTACAAAATACATTTAGAGTTTTTTTATTTGATATTTTGGGTTTTGAAGTTGTAGAAGATAAAAATGATACGGATGAGTATTTGAATAAAACTGTATCATTACTTATTGAGCTTCGCGAGAATGCAAGAAAGAATAATGATTTCAAAAAAGCTGACGAAATTAGAGAAAATCTTTTATCAATAGGAATAATTTTGAAGGACAACAAAAACGAAACAAGATTTGAATTGAAATGATTTCAAAAATTTTAATATATCCTATTATTTTTATAATCAAGGTTTATCAAAAACTTATATCTCCTCACACTGCTCAATCTTGTAGATTTCAACCTACTTGCTCAAACTATACCCTAGAAGCTTTGAAAAAACATGGTTTGTTTAAAGGAAGTTTTTTATCATTTAAACGCATAATTAAATGCCATCCTTGGAGTAAGGGAGGTATAGATTCTGTTCCTGAATAATTTAGTCATAAATTTGATAAAATTTTTTTATGATTATTATAAAATTTTTGTGGAATCCTGACCCTGTACTATTTTCAATTGGTCCTTTAAGTATTCATTATTATAGTTTAATGTTCGCTGTTGCTTTCATTTTGGGGTGGTACTTGATGAAATATTTTTATAATGCTGAAAAAATTCCAATTAATTACTTGGATCCCTTACTATTTTATATGATATTAGGAACAATTGTTGGTGCCAGGTTAGGCGAGGTTTTTTTCTATAATTGGGACTATTTCCAAAATAATCTTTTTGAAATTTTTTTACCTTTCAAAATTAGCAGTGATGGATGGGAATTTATTGGATTTCGTGGATTAGCAAGTCATGGAGCAGCATTAGGAATTACAACATCTCTTTTTCTATATAATAAAAAATATAAATATGCTTCCCTTCTTTGGATCTTAGATAGAATCGCAATTACGGTAGCTCTTGGAGGTGTTTTTATACGAATTGGAAACTTTTTTAATTCTGAAATAATAGGTAAATATACTGGTGGAGATTTTGGTGTAGTATTTCAAAAAATTGGTGACACCGTACCTAGACACCCTGTACAACTATATGAGTCATTAGGCTATTTGGTTGTTTTTATCATTTTATTTAATGCCTATAAAAGTGTATACAAAAATTACTCAGGATTTTTAACTGGCTTGTTTTTTGCTTTACTATTTCTAGTTCGTTTTCTTGCGGAGTTTGTTAAAGAGAATCAAGGTGGTTTTGGAGAAAATATTGGTATATTTTCAACTGGTCAATGGCTTAGTTTACCTTTAATATTGGTTGGAATTTTATTAATTCTGTATTCTTTAAGAAAGAAAAGACAATAAAATTCTATTTTTTTAAATTCTTGGATGTATCAAACATTACAGGAGTTGCAATAAATAGTGAGGAATATGTACCTACCAAAACACCAACGATTAAAGCAAACATAAAACCTCTGATTGCCTCGCCACCAAAAATGAAAATAGCAAACAAAACAACAAGCGTTGTTAATGAAGTATTGATGGTTCTGCTTAAAGTGCTATTCAAAGCTCCATTAACAGTTTTTGTTTTTTCCCAAGAAATATGAATTTTTGTAAATTCTCTAATCCTATCAAAAACCACAACAGTATCATTCAATGAATAACCTATAACTGTTAGCACTGCAGCTATAAATGCCTGATTAATTTCCATATTAAATGGCATGAATGTGTAGGCAATTGAAAAAATACTTAAAACAATCATCACATCATGAAAAACAGCCGCTACTGCTCCAAGAGAATATTGCCATTTTCTAAACCTCAATAATATGTAGAGAAAGACAACTATTAATGAGCCCAGAACAGCAAGAAATGAATTTTTTTTAATATCATCAGCTATGGTTGGGCCTACCTTGATTGATGACATGATTCCAATTTGTTTATCGTCGCTTCCTTTTATAAATTCTTCGTATGTAATATTCTTTGGAAAAAAAGTGAACAATCCATTATACAAAGATTCTCTAATTTCATCATCCACCTCGGAACCTTCAATATCAACTTTATAATTTGTAGTAATTTTTAATTGGTTGTCCTCGCCAAAAGTTTTGGACTCTACGTTTCCAAGAAATGGCACTAATTTTGCTTGAGCATCAGATGGGGTAATAGCTTTATCAAACCTAATTGTATAGGAACGGCCTCCAACAAAATCGACTCCCTCATTAAATCCGTTACTTACCATAGAAAAAATACCTAGTGTGAGGATTATTCCTGAAAATACGTATGCAAACATCCTCTTTTGAAGAAAAGTAATATTTAAGTTTCTAAATAAACCCTTTGTGAGTTTTGTAGAAAAATTTAATTCGTAACCATTTGATAATCTATTATCAACAAACAATCTAGTTATAAAAATAGCTGTTGATAAAGAGGTTGCAATTCCAATCAGCAATGTTGTTGCAAATCCTTTTATTGGACCTGTCCCAAAAATGAATAAAATAAATGCGGTCAAACCTGTTGTAATATTTGCGTCTAATATTGAAGATAATGCATTGTTAAATCCATCAGAAACTGCTTTCTTTTGTCCTTTTCCTTTTGAAAGCTCTTCTCTTATTCTTTCAAATATTAAAACATTAGCATCAACTGACATACCGATTGTTAATACAATACCTGCTATTCCAGGTAATGTTAAAACTGCTCCTAAACCTGCTAAAATTCCAAAAATTAAAATTATGTTTAACGTGAGTGCTAAGTCTGCATAGAAGCCTGCTCTTCCGTAATAAAAAATCATCCAAATAAGTACTAGTAATAGCGCAATAGAGAATGAATTTACTCCACTTTCAATAGCTTCTTTTCCCAAGGACGGTCCAACAATTTCGGATTGAATTATTTCTGCAGCTGCAGGCAACTTTCCAGCACGAAGTACATTTGCAAGATCAATAGCTTCATTTAAAGAAAACTGACCAGAAATCTCTGACCTACCACCTGAAATTGCTCCTTTCGAGACACCAGGTGCAGAATAAACCACATCATCAAGTACTATGGCAATGTTGCTTCCATCTTTGAAAGCTTTTCCAGTCATTTCTTCCCACAAACGTGCACCTCTACTATTCATTTGCATCGTAACTGCTGGAGCACCTAATTGATCATAACTTTGAGCAGCATCAACTATAACACTTCCGCTTAGGGGTGGTAAATTTTGTCTATTCGCTTTGATAGCATATAAATCAATGAGATTATTGGTTTCATCAGAGATTCCCCATAAAAATTTAGTGAAACGTAATTCACTTGGAAGTAAAGATCTAACATCCGGTCTGTTCAAATATGCATTCATAGTAGGCTGATCTTTACTATCAAGTTTCATTATAACAGGGCCACCTGGATAACCACCTTCTTTGATTAAATCAAATATTGGATTTACAACTGTTATCAATGAATCTTCTTCAGATGATACTTCGGATAACAACTCATCAATTTCAGAGATTTCCAAGTTTTCATTTTTCTTTTCAAGTTCTTTATCATTTAATAAAAGTGAATTCGCTTGGTTTAAAAAAACATTAAACGATTGGTTTGAAATTGTTTCCCAAAATTCTAACTGAGCTGTGCTTTGTAACAGCTTTTGCACCCTTTCTACATCATTTGCACCAGGTAACTCTACTAATATTCTACCTGAATTTCCAAGTCTTTGAATATTTGGTTGAGTAACACCAAATTTGTCAATTCTTTTTCTTAATACCTCAAATGCAGAAGTAATGGATGCATCAATTTTTTTAACAATAATAGGTTTGACCTCATCATCAGTCATGTTGAAATTAACTTCGTCGCTAAGAGTTCTATTAGCAAAAATTTCAGGGCTTGCTAATTTCAAGTCGCCTTTAATTGCGTCAAATGATTTAAAGAAACTTTCAACGTAAGTATCATCAGACTCTTTCTGCAACTCGTCTGCATTATCAAGAGCCTTATTAAAAATAACGCTTCTTGAATTCTCGGCTAAACCTTTCAAAATATCTTTTACTGAAACTTGTAAAATAACATTAATTCCTCCTTTTAAATCAAGTCCTTTATTTAGTTCTTTTTGCTTTGAACTATTGTAAGAAGTAAATCCAAAAATCTTTTTATCTCCTATTGAATCTAAATACTTTTTTTGCTGAAAATCGATAGATTCAAAATAATTTTCGTTATTAACGTTTGTCGTTTGAATTGCAAAATTTTGAGCATCTGATTCAATTTTAGAAGAAATAAATGTAAATGATAGCTGATATAGACTAGCAAGACCAAATGCTATTGCTATAATTTTTATCAAACCTTTGCCTTGCTGCATTATAAAAAATTATTGACGAGCAAATATAATGCTTAGTGTAAGATTAACAAACACTTACTGTATTGACTATTTATTTAAAATATCTTGTAAGGACTTGTTCATTTTCCTAACCGCATCAGAACTTGAATTGAACTTTTTTTGTTCATTTTCATTCAATTTAATATCAATTATTGAATCAACTCCGTTTCTTCCAATAATACATGGCACTCCTATACAAATATCCCTCTGATTGTATTCTCCCTCTAGATATACAGAACAAGGTATTATTCTTTTTTTATCATTTAATATGCTATCAACAAGAAAAGAGACTGATGCACCTGGGGCGTACCACGCAGAAGTACCCAAAAGTCTTGTTAACGTTGCGCCACCAACCATAGTATCAGCAGAAATTTTTTCGAGCTGATTTTTTGATAAAAAATTTGAAATATTCATTCCATTATACGTAGCTAGTCGAGTTAAAGGAATCATTGTAGTATCCCCATGACCACCAATAACCATGCCTTGAATGTCATTTGCGGGTTTATTTAAAGCCATAGACAAATATGTCTTGAACCTAGAACTATCCAAAGCACCACCCATGCCAATTATTCTACTTTTGTTTAAACCAGTTTTTTTAAAAGTTAAATACGTCATAGTATCCATAGGATTTGAAACAACAACAATAATAGTATTTGGTGAATATTTTAAAATGTTTTCAGAAACAGAAGAAACAATACCTGCATTGATTCCAATCAACTCTTCTCTGGTCATTCCTGGCTTTCTAGGTATTCCAGATGTGATAACAACAACATCGCTATTTTTTGTCTTAGTGTAATCATTTGTAGTTCCAACTATTTTTGTGTCAAATCCAAGAGTCGTGGATGTTTGCATCATATCTAATGCTTTTCCTTCAGCTAATCCCTGCTTGATATCTAATAAAACAACTTGACTTGCTATTCTTTTATGAGAAATATCATTTGCGCAAGTTGCACCGACATTTCCAGCACCGACCACAGTAACTTTCATAAAATATCAAAAAAATTATACATCAATGTTCGCATAAATTGCATTCTTTTCAATAAACTCTCTTCTAGGAGGTACTTCATCACCCATAAGCATAGAAAAAATCCTATCGGCTTCTCCAGCATTATCTATAGTTACTTGACGAAGTGTTCTGTACTCTGGATTCATAGTTGTATCCCATAATTGTTCGGCATTCATTTCACCCAATCCTTTATATCTTTGAACCGAAGTTCCTTGACCAAATTCCTTAACTAATTTATCTCTTTGGTCATCGTCCCACGCGTACTGTTTTTTTGCTCCTTTCTTTACAAGGTATAATGGTGGTGAAGCAATATAGACATAACCATTTTCAACTAGTTCGCGCATATATCTGAAGAGAAAAGTTAGTATTAATGTTGAAATGTGACTGCCATCAACATCAGCATCACACATAATAACTATTTTGTGATATCGAAGTTTTTCTATGTTCAGAGCTTTACTATCTTCTTCAGTTCCTATTGTAACACCCAATGCTGTGTAAATATTTCGTATTTCTTCATTTTCAAACACTTTGTGTTGCATTGCTTTTTCTACATTTAAAATTTTCCCTCTCAAAGGTAATATTGCTTGAAAATTTCTATCTCTTCCCTGTTTTGCTGTGCCACCTGCTGAGTCACCCTCTACGAGAAAAACCTCACATAAGTTTGGATCTTGTTCAGAGCAATCTGATAATTTTCCAGGGAGCCCGCCACCACTCATAACAGTTTTTCTTTGAACCATTTCTCTGGCTTTCCTAGCAGCATGACGCGCTTGTGCAGCAAGAATGACCTTCTGGACAATGGTTTTTGCATCATTAGGATTTTCTTCTAAAAAGTTTTCTAGCATTTCAGAAACGGATTGTGAAACAGCCGATGTAACGTCTCTATTACCCAGTTTAGTTTTTGTTTGTCCCTCGAATTGGGGCTCAGCAACTTTTACAGAAATAATAGCAGTAAGTCCTTCTCTAAAATCGTCACCAGATATTTCAAATTTTAATTTGTCTAGTAAACCTGAAGAATCAGCATATTTTTTTAAAGTAGATGTTAAACCCCTTCTGAAACCTGACAGATGGGTTCCCCCTTCATGAGTGTTGATATTATTTACATATGAATGTAAATTTTCGTTGAAGGATGTATTATAAATCATTGCAACCTCAACTGGAATATTATTTTTTTCACCTTCCATTGAAATTACGTTTGAAATAATTGGTTCACGATTGGCATCCAAAAACTTTATAAACTCTATTAACCCTTCATCAGAGTGAAATAATTCTTTTTTTGAATCACCAGATTTTTCTTTTACACGATGGTCAATAAGGTTAATTTTTATTCCTTTATTTAAAAAAGCGAGTTCTCTCATTCTATTAGAAAGAGTTTCATAATTGAAATCCGTTGTTTGCTTGAAAATACTTTTGTCAGGATAAAATGTTACCTCAGTTCCAGTTTTGTCTGAAGTACCAATTTGTTTGACTGGCTCAACAGATTTACCCTTTAGATAATCTTGTTCCCATATTTTTCCGTCTCTGTATACTGTAGCTTTTAATTTTTCTGATAGGGCGTTTACACATGATACACCCACACCATGCAAACCACCTGAAACTTTGTATGAGTCTTTATCAAATTTTCCGCCAGCCCCGATTTTAGTCATTACGACTTCTAAAGCTGAAACACCTTCTTTTTTGTGGATACCTACAGGAATTCCTCTTCCATTGTCCTCAACTTTTATCGAATTATCTACATTAATTTCAACTGTTATTAAATCACAGTGTCCA
>Ga0208390_1000953_pt1 | contig 10540 bp, 8 predicted proteins | sample Knorr_S7_td_Surf_FD_185594 | JGI IMG/M metagenome (GOLD analysis project Ga0208390, IMG submission 185594) | Marine microbial communities from Southern Atlantic Ocean transect - Knorr_S7_td_SurfaceA_ad_6m_LV_A (SPAdes) (version 2) | ecosystem: Environmental > Aquatic > Marine > Oceanic | place...
GTCTGCAATCATTAAGACAATTAAAGCTGGAGGATGTAATTGCAGCAGAGCTATTTTTTGTGGGTCTTATTTTGCGGCATTAAAAAAAAGGAATATCCCTTTAGTCTGGATTAAAAAAACCAACGCAGCACAAAAAATTTTAGAGTATCTTTAATTTATTGATAACCCTTATTGATCTTCTCTCTTAATTTTTTTTCGTAATACTTCTTAGCTAAATCTACAGATGAAAAAGATTTAATTTGTTTAGCAGGATTTTCAATACCAATTCTACCATAGCAAATATTTATCGATTTACCTTTAAGTTCAATCTCCCAGAACTTATTAGATTTAGCGTCAGTATATTCTAAATGTTTTTTCATACACCTGCCTTAATTTAAGTATTGAAAAGATTAAAGTTATTTGACTTTATAATCAAGTAATTTAAAAAAATTATTCATTAATTTTATCTGATTAATATTTTTAGGGGAAAATTCTAAAAGTTTTGGATTAAAGAGTATTATTGATGCTACTTGTGCTCTAGATATAGCTACATTCAATCTATTTTTATCAAAGAAAAATTCTTTATTTCTTGGTAGTGTTTCGCTATCCGATGAAGTCATTGAAATAATATTTACAGGGGCTTCTTGACCTTGAAATTTATCTATTGTGCCAACTCTAGCATTTTTAATTTTTTCCTCTTCCAATTTAGCTATCATTAGATTAACTTGTGTATTGTAGGGACTTATTATCAAAAAATCTTTCACATTGAATTCTCTTTTTTTTCCATTGTCATTGAATTCACTACCAATCATTTGTTTCATTAAATCAATGACTGTGTCAATTTCCTCTAAACTTGTTTGAACATTGTTTTTATGGTTCATTTCTATGTAATGAATACCAGGATTTTGAATAATACATTTTTTGTCAAATTTAATAATTCTTTTTTCTGTTCTCTCATCACAATTAAGCCTTCCTTCGTAAAAATTAGATGATATAAATTCATTAATTTTTGAGTGCATCCGATAAGTTTTATTTAAGAATATTCCTCTATTTTCAGGGATTGTATCCCGTCCCTCTAGGAGATAATCCAAAATTGATTGACCAGACTCGTTTGGGTGAGTTCCTTTTATTGGTTGTCCTAACTGGTTTTGATCTCCGATTAAGACAATATTTTTAGCTATATTACCGATACTAATTAAATCCGCTAAACTTACCTGTCCAGCTTCATCAATAAATAAGTAATCGATTTTGCTATCGTAATACGAACTCGCTAAGTGATATTTTGTGCCAGCAAAAATTTGACCTGCATCTTTTATTTTTAATGCATTCATGAAAACCGGATCTTTTTCATGAGTTTTAATAAAATCTCCATTAAATATTGTATCTTCATCCTCAAGGTTTCCCCGTTTATATCCAATGATCTTTAACTGTTTCTCCTTTGCCATATCTTCGACTTTTTGCAATAGATTATGAATTACTTTATGAGACAAACCTGTAATTGCTATCTTCTTTTTTTGCTTCAATAATTCTATAATTGCGTTTGAAGCTTGAAACGTTTTTCCAGTACCGGGTGGCCCCTGAATATAGATATAGCTATTATTTAAGTTGGAAATAATCTTCGGAATTTCTTTAATAAAATCATTTGATTGAATAATTTTTTCTCCAGTTTTTATACCAGTTATATTTGGATATTTTTTTTCTAAGAAATCAATTAATGAGCTATATTTTTTTTCTTTATTTATTAGAGAGTCTATAAATTTATATGTATTAGAAACTAACTTTGTATTAGGTCTTGGTTTATCCGGACCTATTGATAAAATTTTAGGCAAAATTCCTTGAGAGGTTCCTCTTTTTATTAAAATATCTTTCTTTTTATAATCGATTTCAATAATTGTCCCTGCATAATCTTTTTGCTCAATATCTTGATTATTTGCAATCACAGTTTTTTTACTTTTTCTAAGCTTAAAATCTTGATCCTCAAATTTATAAGTATACAGCAAAGATTTTTTATCTGGTTTGGGCTCACCTTCTAACTTCATATTTCCTATACATTCTGGATCTTCAATTAATTCTTCATCAGATTTTGTTCTTCTTTCAAAGAACTCACGCCAAGCAGGCTTATCTTCACGATTATAAAAACCTATTATGTCTGACATTAATTGTTTAATTTTTTTATTTTCAATTTTAGATTTTTCAACTTTTTCTTGATATGTGATCATATCAATTTCAAAATCTCTTAACTCCATTTCTCCATTTTTCTTCGGAATGAACCAAGAAGTTTCTTCAGGTTTTTTATCTAATAACCATTTATGTAGTTCATAAGTAGAATGACAGTCTTGTTTGTTGTAACTTTCTATTTCGTCTAAAAATTTTTTATCATTTGTTTCTAGCCATTCAATATAATATTCTTGCGATACATCCCCTCTTTGTACATCGCCCTCTCTTTCAAAGTGATAAAATTTTTCCATATTTTTTAAAGAATTACTATTCTCAGAAATAAATAGTCCTTGTCTATTAACTTCCAATAAATTTACAAATTTATCCAAGTTAAGATAATGGTCATATTCAATACCTTTTACTTTATGGAAAGAGGATAGTTTTAATAATGCTGTTATTTCATAACTGCCGTAATGATAAATTTTTGAATTTGGGTATTTTTCAAAATGTTGTTTTGTAAAATCAAAAAACTTAATTAAGTTTTTTTTTTCTTCACTCTTGTTGTGAGACCATAATGCTTTGAAATTTTCTTTTCCATTTTCAATATAAAAAATTCCAAATAAATATTCCAAACCTCCGGGATATATATGATCTTCAACACTTTCGATATCAAAGTATAAATCACATTCAGAGGGTTTAGGTAACAAGTTAAAACCTTTTGATCCATTTAAGTTATAAGGATTTGGTTTATATATTGGAATAACTGTCTTCTGATACTCTTTTTGTAGCTTAGCTTGTGTAACTAATTTGTAAGAAATTTCTTTTCTAAAACCCTTTATAGGTTTATTTTCATCTTGTTTTGATAATTTAGTCGCTGTATCTATTTTTATATTGAGTAATTTTTTTAAGTGGATTTTTGTCAATCCACCTACTTGATTGAGATTATCTTCTTTTTTCCAAATATTTTCACACCGATCTAGCCATTCACAAGTTTCACAGGCACTACATTTCTCCGGTTTTGTTTTATTTACTAAAGTTTCAATAAATTTTTCATAATTTTCTCTAGTTTTTTTAAAAAATTGATTTACCTGATGTACTTGCACTTCTTCTTGAACCATATTCTTCAAAACTATGATGAATTTTTTCGGTAAAACTCCTTGAGTTTCCTCTAACATAAATGTGTATGAACCCAATTGTATGATATGATCTGGCTTAGGTTTATTAGAGTATTTTGTATCTATTACTTGATAACTATAGTCTCCAAATTTAGATTTTTGATCTTTATTAATAATTAAGAAATCAAATTCACCGCTCCATTTATCTCTTTTTAACCAACCACCAAAAATGATCTCAAAACCTTCTTTCATTGCCTGAACGGTTTTTGAGATTTTTTCCTCTTTGGTGAGTTTTTGGTCTTTTAAATTAAGCGTCTTCTTAAACTTTTTCTTTAATTCCTTAAAATACTCTTTCTCATGAATATTTCCTCTTTCAATTCTGAGCTTGTCATTTGTTTTTAGCTCAATTCTTTTGAGTTTGAGCTTTTCTTCGTTTATTTCATTAAATGTTTTATACTTACAACTCAAGTATCTCCTAAGCATCGTAGGAGAAAAAAGATTTTTCATAAAATTAATCTAATTAAACGCTCTACTAGTTTCAATTGATTATACAAATATCTTTTCTAATGTTGTATTAATTTTAAAATTAACTATTGACATTAAAATTACTTTGATTTATAAGAGAATTGTTAAGAATTATTAGATAACCTTGTAATGTAGTCGAAGTTGTTCTTAATATCCTTTCGAAGAATATTTCCTATATTACAAGGCTATAAGACTAAAAAACTAAGGAGTTTTTGTTATGAATTGTAATAAACCTAAGGAATATATTAAATATTTCTCGTGTTACAACTGCAACTGTCTCGGTTTTTTTCAGGAAACTAGGGGACTTTTAACAGTTTTAGGGTGGAAACTTTCGCTTAGCAAAACTCGACCTTGTTATATGTGTTCTGGCAAGGGCTTTGTGGCATCTAAAAAAATAATAACAAAAAAAAATAATTACAAATCATTTTTGACTCACTGATAATGACACTAGAAGATAAAAAAATAGAGATTTACAAGAACTTGTTACTCGGTATTTCAGGAGTTACAGAGGCTAAATATCAAAAAACTGTGGAGTCGTCTGTTACTACGTCATGGGGGGTGAATTGGGATCACGATTACATTGCTAGAGACATTTTACAAAATTTTAGAGACGCCAATCTAAAAGAAATTGATAAAATCGACATCAAAGTTCATGACGATCAAATTCTAGTCTCTGCTAAAAATTCATTCGATATACGAAAATTATTTTATATGGGCTCAAATAAATCTGGAGATGATGAAACAATAGGTGAATATGGAGAGGGATTTAAAGCAGCTTGCGTTTCAATGATTAAATTAGGTATCAACGATCCGATTTCTATAAGTGGTGATAATGCAATAATAATCTCAGTAGGCAAAGCGGTGGTAGAAAATATGAGGCCACTTATCTACCATTATTTTAAAATTAATAAGCAAAACTCAACAATTTTCAGCGTAAATACCTATGACGAAAAGCTCAAAAAAGCTTTTAAATTCGGGATGAATCATTTTTGGTATGAAAAAAATGATCTTGTTGGTCAAAAACTCTACGATTATAACGAAATAGCAGCTTATAGATCTAAGAAATCCAAAGAGGGTTATATTTTTTATAGAGGTATAATGAGAAATACTATTCCTCATATACCGATAGTAATAAATATTTCAAAAAAGTATGCCGCAATTGAGAATAAAATAAAAGCCGATCGAGATAGAAATTCATTTTCTAGTAAACTTACTCAAACTTTTTTTTCAATTTATGCTAGATCCGGTTTTTACTGGGGTGGGATGAAAAATAATCCTGCAATCCATTATATCTTGAAAACATCGAAACCGATCTGGCCAAAAGGGCATCAGTTATTGAGTGCTATTGGAACATATTCTAGAAGCTTACATGAAGATCCGGTTATTAAAAAAATGTTTGCATCAAAAAAATATTATTGTGAGAGCACTTATAATTATACATCTGGGATAACTTGGTCTGATTGGTACGATACTAAGACACAAAGCTTTGTTTTAAGACGTGATAATAAATTTAAAAAAGATGGTAGAGTAAAATTACCAAGCTATTTTTCTAGCTTCGGTGTTTTGAGCTCTTTAGGACAATTTGTGAAGAAAAAAAAGGCTGCTGAGGAAAGAGTTAAAAAGACTAAAACAGCATCGCTTACAACAAAACAAAAGAAAGCTGTAAATCTTGCTTTAGATTGTATTCGAAAAGTAGCTCCAACTTTTTCAAAATTATATAAAAACCATATTGAAGATGAGGGAATTTATGATTTGAATATTAAAATGTGTGAGTCGAAAGATCTTCTTGGGCAATTAAAAGATAATCGGGAATATAATGATAAAACTATTTTTCTTAATAAAGAATTATTTAAAAGTAGTTTTGGAAAATTCTTTAGCACATTAGCTCATGAAATGAGCCACGTATTTGGTCAAGACGGACAAAGAGAATTTTCTGATGTGTTAACTCATTTACTAGAGCAAGCCGTACAAAGAAACAAAATTTTAAATCAATATGCTAAAAAATGGAAGGAACTTAAATTATGATTTATAACCTTAAAATTTCATCACCTGTTCAAAAAAATAATATAGTTGTGTTTTTTTTAAAAAACTATGAAATGAATGAACACACTTATTTGAACTTAAATGAAGGTTTAAGCAAAAATAAAATTGGCATCGAAGAATATGATGATGTGGGTTATAGAGATTTGCTAAATATTAAAAATTTATCGGACGAAAGTTTGTTGCTTTTAAACGGAGAACAAATAATTGGTCATAAGATAAAACAAAATAGAGTAGTAGCAAGCACAGCGTTAATAGAAAAAAATTCTGAAGGAATAATCAGAGTATCCTGTGGAGAAAAAAATAGATGGTCGGCATTAACAAACGAGGATATAAGCACATCTGACTCAATGTTTTTCTCACGGCAAACACTTCATAAACAAAACCTATCGTGGGGACAGATAGATAGCTATCTTTATCAAAATGGTATTAAATCTCTTACTAAAGACTCATCAATAGTTTACAAGAAGAATAAAATTACTGTAGACAATATCGTTGAGTCGTTTAAGCCAGAGGCTAATGTAATTGGTTTAGCAATAGGAAATCATTTTGGTATTACAAGCTTAGATGTCTTCTCAAACCCATTACTCTTTCAGCATTATTACAAAAAAATTTTAAGAAGTTATGTACTTGCAAATTTAAGTAATAATAAAAAAATGATAAATTTAAATGAGAAAGACGTGAATATTTTTCTTAAAAATGTATATGTTGCAAAAAAAAGAAAAATTATGAATTTAAAAGGACAGCACGGTGAAAAATACTCTCTGCAAAGTAAAAAAATTGTAGGTAATGTTTTGTATGATAAAGCTAAAGTAGTTCATTTTACCGCATTACTTAAGAATGATTTGAATGAACTTCCAGACAAAAATAAAACAAGAAAGGTGGCTTAATGACATTTGAAATGAATTATTTGATATTTTCTATAATTTTTTTAATTATAGGAGTTTTAGTGGGGTATTTTATTTACTCACGATTAAACAAGGATAAGATTGATCAAAATAAAGACCTAGAAACGTTAAAAACAGAAGTAGAAGATACTTTCACAAAATTACTTAACGATTTAAATAAAAAAGTCGAGTCATACCATGCTAAATCTGATCAAGATCGGGGATCTTTAACACAAGTTCTAAAAGATATTCGTTCTATTGGTAGTGGTGTTAGTACTGATATTAATACCTTCAAAAATGTCTTAGTTTCGGGTGGTGCTAGAACACAAGGTCCATGGGGACAAATGGTTTTGGAAAAAATCTTAGAAAAGATGGAGTTTACAGAAGGTACTGAGTATGAAAAACAAAAATCAATTAAAACTGATGATGGACGGAAAATTCCAGATTGTATCGTTCATCTCCCAAATGACTCGGGTGATAGAAGAGATATTATCATTGATGCTAAAGTAAGTTTGCAAGCATGGTCAGAGCACGAGGAAAGTGATGATCCGATTGTAAAAAAAGATGCACTCAAAAGACATATTCAATCTGTTAAAAATCATATTAGAGATCTGGCCAGCCAAAATTATCAAAACCTGCCTGGTATAGAGAGCTTGGACTCAGTTATAATGTTTTCTCCAAATGAACAGGCAATTTTTGGATTAGGAAAAGATAGTAGAGAAATTTTAGATCTAGCTTTTGACAAAAAAATTGTACCTGTTGGGCCAACTATGCTTTATTTTGTTTTGAAGTCTGTTGCTGACAATTGGAGCAAATCAAAACAATCAAAAAATATGCAAGAGGTAATAAAGATAGCTAATCTAGCATGCTCACAAGCTACTGAAATTTATCATTCAGCAAGAAAATCAAAAGAAAACATTAGTAAAACTCTTGAAAATTTAGATGATGTAATGGATCAAATACAAGACGGTAGAGGAAGTTTCTTAGGCAGAATACAAAGAATGACAAAATTAGGTGGATTAAATCCAAAAAGTATACCCGATGAAGCACTCAAAAATATCGAGAACGCTGAAGTAAACACGATTTCAAAAACTAAAATTAAAGACTAATTTAAATGAATTATATATTCCTGGATACTGAATCTACGGGCTCTAGCACTGTTTGGGATCAGGTGTTGGAAATCGGAATGGTGTGGACCGATGAAAATTTAAACATTAAAGAAAAATGGGAAATGCGGAGTAGAATAAAAGATGGGATAGTTCCAAATTTAGGTGCGTGCGAGGTAACTGGCTTTTCTGTTCAGGACCTTACACAATCTAATTATTCACATTTGCAGATGGTGGAAGCTATGGAAAATACATTAAAGCGTTGGGGTAACGCTTATGTATTTGCTTATAACGGGCAAAATTTTGACTACCCTTTGATCCAAAAGACTTTATATAAATCTTTAAAACCAGCTTATATCACTAATACAAATGGAAAAAAACATGGTGATGTTTTAAACATTATTCGTGCTGCAAAGTTAATAAATCCTGATGTCATTGAAACACCAATGTCGGACTCAGGTAATCCAGTATTTAAATTAGATCGGTTGATGAAACATGAGGGAGCTCATGGAGCAATGGCTGATACACTAGCGATGCTTGAAGTAGCTAAAAAGGCCTATAATAAAGCAAATTCTGTCTGGAAGTCATCTCTACTTACTATCAGCAAAGCAGATACAGAAGATATTATTAAAAAACAAAAATTATTTTGTCAGCTACAGTGGTTTTATGGCAGAATGAGAAAATATTTAGTCACACATTTTATATTTCATCCAGTTTATCTTGCATGGGCACAAACATGGGACTTAAGTAATAATCCTGAAGACTTTTTTAAATTAGACGATGCTAATTTAAAACAAGCTCTTACAAAGTCTCCAAAAGTACTTAGAACCTTAAAAACAAACAAAAGTGAAATCATCCTAAATCACAAACATGCTTTAACAGAGTCTCCTTATAAAGAAATAGGAGTGGACGAACTTGTCAGAAGAGCCAGTATTTTACACGATAATTTTGAGTTTAAAAAAAGAGTTACAAAAATTTTACAAGATATACATGACGAGAAAACAGCTAAATCAATAACGGATGATAAAATTTTATATCCAGAGGAAATGCTTTACGCAAAAGGCTTTCCTAAGAACGAAGATCAAACTTTAATGACTTTTTTCCACCAGTTTAAATGGGAAGATAGAGTTGAGCTAATTGATAAATTTAAAGAGGAAAGGTTTTCAAGATTAGCTGAAAAACTTATTTACGAAGAAAAACCTGAAATTCTTCCAGAAAGCATTAAAAAAAGGGTCAAAAGAGATATAGCAGAGAGAATTTTTTCAACTGATAAACAAACCTGGACAACCCTTCCAGAGTTTTACAGACAAATTGACGAAAAAAGAAATAAGCATGAAAGTGATGAAAAAAAAATGAAACTTTTAAATGATTATGATGAGTTTGCTCAATCTATACAAAAAAGGTATGAGACAGCTTAAAAACAATTATAAACAAGTGGCAATATATGAATATGTCTATGTTGACATTGAGTTCTCAAAATAATAAATAAAATTATGCCAATCAAAAAAATTTCAGATGAAATGTATCAGAAAGAGGTTTTAGAGAATCCTAAACCGGTCTGCCTCAAATTTGAGGCTGATTGGTGTGGTTAATTGGCCCCTTGTTTTTTAACAAGGGGTGATCTCATAAAAAGCCCTTGTAAAGCTCTAACACCTATTGTTGAAAAAGTTTCTTCAGAAAATCCTGGAATGGATTTTTTTTCAATGGTAATTGACCAAGATGGTGTTAACACTGCTACAACTTTTGGTGTGCGTTCAATTCCACAACTTTATATTCTAAAAAATGGAAAAGTAGTTTCACAAAAAGTAGGAGCATCGGACTACAAAACAGTGTCCGACTGGGTCAAAGAAAATATTTAATTTTTACTTAATAGATATCCCACCCAATACAAACTTCCTGTACATAACCAAAGAGTTTTTGATTTGTTTGATTTAAAAGTTTCTGAAATACTCTCTTTTATTTCCGATCTTATTTTAAGTTTATCAGCTACTGACTTGAGCCTTTCCTTTGGAATGAAATTATTCTGTTCTGGGTTATCTAAGAAATAAAGCTTATTAAATTTACCTTTAAAAGGCTTTAGAAAAGACACAGGGTCTTTTGAGTTAATCATACTAATAACGGCATATTTATTTTTAAATTTAAATTCTTTTAAAACCTTAACTAAACTTTCAGATTGTTGAGCATTATGAGCCCCGTCTAGTATGAGCCTATCTTTTGAATTTAGATTTCTTAATAATTTCCCTTTTCTTACGATCTGAAGCCTACCTTTAATATCTACTTTTAATAAACCTCTTTTTATAGCGCTGACAGGAATGTTATTATCTAAAGCAAGTTTAATAGCTGGAGCCATGTTTTCATACATATATTGACCGATTAAATTAGATTTAATTTGAAAATAATGAAGTTTGTCTTTGTAGTAATATCTTTTATTTTTCTTAATTACTTTAAAATCTGAGTCATAAAAAAACTTTTCAGAATGATTTTTTTTCAAGTTATATTTGATGAGTTTTAATACTTTAGGGTCTTGTTTAGCCACATAAACTTTTGACTTTATAAAGGATGTTTTTTCAAAAACTATCTCTTTAAGTGTTTTAAAGTTTCTTTTCTTTGTTTTTGTCCAATTTAGATGATCCCATGAAATAGGGCTAATAATATGATAATTAGGTTTATTAAATAACGCTCGGATTCCGTCTAGTCTTCCAAACAAACCATACTCCCCAATAGCCCAGTC
>Ga0208390_1000959_pt1 | contig 10491 bp, 8 predicted proteins | sample Knorr_S7_td_Surf_FD_185594 | JGI IMG/M metagenome (GOLD analysis project Ga0208390, IMG submission 185594) | Marine microbial communities from Southern Atlantic Ocean transect - Knorr_S7_td_SurfaceA_ad_6m_LV_A (SPAdes) (version 2) | ecosystem: Environmental > Aquatic > Marine > Oceanic | place...
AAAATTAATCAAAAGCTTATGAATTTTGCTAAAAAAGATTGCATTTTTCTTCATTGCTTACCGAGAGGAAAAGAAGTGGATGAAAAAGTTTTTTCGAGCAAAAATTCAAAAGTTTGGCAGCAGGCATTAAATAGAGTTCACGTACAAAAATCGATACTACTTTATTGTCTTGGAAAATTAAGGTAAAGGAAGCGGGTTATCAGAATTCTGGTTTAGGTATAAAATTACAGAAGCTCTATCCTTTTCTTTTCTCAAACCGGCAAATGCCATTTTAGTACCTTTAATCCATTTGGCTGGTTTTATTAAGTAACCGTTTAATTCTTCAAAAGTCCATTCTTTCTCGTAAGCTGAGAGAGCTTTTGAATATTTATAATCATTTACAGCACCAACTTTTCTTCCTACAACGTTATAAAGTGCTGGGCCGATATTATTTTTTCCACCTTTAACGATTGAGTGACAAGCAGCACATTTTTTAAAAACCTTCTCACCATGAGTAAGATCTCCCAAGGCCATTAACGAAGAAATATCAATTTTATCCTCTGTTGTCTCTGATGTAGACTTTGTGCTTGTGTTTACAGCATTATCTACCTCAACTGCATAACCAGGTGTTTTAGGCTTTTCAACATAAAATATAATGTCGGAAAGCTTTCCAATACCAATTATTAGAAGCGCCACCATTAAAATAGCAGCAACTATTTTGTTTATTTCGAAAGAATCCATTTTTATAAAAATTTATTTGAACGTATAACACTATAAATATAAAATTGCTTATATATTTAAATGTACAATTTTGCCTCTGTTTATAATCTAGATTTGAAAAAAATATGAAAACTTTAGTCATAATCCCATCTAGATTAGCTGCAACGAGATTACCTGGTAAGCCTTTACTCAAAATTAATGGTTTATCAATAATATCTCATGTTGTTAAGAGAGCCGAAGAGGCAAATATAGGTGAAGTATATGTAGCAGCTGGTGATAAAGAAATAGTTGATGAAGTTAAAAAAAATGGAGGGCAAGCAATTTTGACTGACATTAATCACAAAACTGGAACAGATAGGATTTATGAAGCAGTAAATAAGATCAAAAATAAAGATATAGAATTAGTCATGAATCTACAGGGAGACGAACCAATAATGAATACAAATGATATTAAAAATTTGCAAACAAAAATGATTAAAACAAACGCTGATTTTGGCACTTTAGCATCAAATATTTTTGATCAAAAAATTCTAAAAAAAAAAGATGTTGTTAAAGTAATTACCTCTGAACTTCTAAAAGTTGAGAATTTCCCTGAAGCAATTACTTTCAAGAGAAAGTTGATTGATAAAACGAAAAATGTTTATCATCATTTGGGAATTTATTGCTATAAACTACAGACTCTTAAAAAGTTTGTTTCATTAAAGCAGTCTCATAATGAAATAAACGATAAACTTGAACAATTAAGGGCCCTGGATAATAATATTAAAATTAATGTTGCTTTAGCTAAAGATTCTCCGATTGGGGTAGATACAGAAGAGGATTTTGTGGCCATAAAAAAAATTATGGAATATAAAAACAAATGAGCAAAATTTTTTTTCAAGGAACTTTTGGGGCATATTCTCATTTAGCAGCCCTATCTATTGAACCTAAAGCAGAGATAATACCGTGTAAAACTTTTGATGAATGTTTTATTAAAGCGTCAAAAGATAGTAATTCAAAAATTATAATTCCTGAATCAAACAGAATCACTGGAAATATTGGAATTGAGTACTTAGTCTTTGAGTATAGGTTGAATATTTATGCTGAGTATTATCAAAGAATTGAACACAATTTACTGGCTCTGCCAGGAACAAAAATATCTGACATCAGAGATATTTATTCTCACTCTCAAGCATTATCTCAATGTTCAAAATTTATAAAAAAAAATAATTTAGTAGAGCATGTTAGAGCAGACACTGCTGGTTCCGCTGAGATGGTCTCAGTAACTAAAGATAAAAAAAAAGCTGCAATTGCATCTTCATTAAGTGCTAAGACTTATAATCTAGAAATTATTAAGAAGAATATTGAAAATGAAAAAGGAAATTTGACAAGATTTTTAGTAATGGGAAAAAATATTATTCAACCAGAGTTTGAAGATAAAAATTATATAACATCTTTTTTATTCAAATTAAAAAGTAAACCTGCTGCCCTTTATCAATCACTTGGTGGATTTGCGATTAATGGAGTAAATTTGACAAAATTACAAAGTTACCCAGAAAAAAATTCATTCGATTCTTTCTTTTTTTTGTGTGATCTTGATGGACATATTGAGGATCCAAAAGTTCAGAAATCTTTAGAGGAACTTGGATTGCATTGTCAAGATTTTCACGTTCTAGGTGTTTTTGAGGCTGACAAAATTAGAGAAAAATAAGTTCAAACTTTTCTTGTGGATTAGAAATCATTGCTGCTATAATACTTATGGAGGCTAGAGGTGGGTGCTGCTTGAACCCGACCAGATCTTAACGGAAGCAGTCGTAAAGACAGTTATTCAGGTTCTAGTCTCCTGATGAAAAAAATGAGTAAAAATTCTAAAGTGCTGGCACTAAAATATAGGCCTCAAATTTTTGATGACCTGATTGGCCAAGATGTAGTTGTTGAGACTATTAAAAATTCCATTAGTTCAGGAAAAATTCCTAATGCTTTTTTATTTACTGGAATTCGAGGGATTGGCAAAACTACTATAGCAAGGGTGCTAGCAAAGTCTCTAAATTGCTCAAAAGAGTCAAAAAATTCTTGTAAAGAGGGTTGCTGTGATAATGGGATCGAGATTTCAGAGTCAAGACATATTGACGTTTTAGAAATAGATGCAGCTAGCAAGACAGGTGTTGATGATGTAAGAGAATTAATAGAATTTTCACGTTATGGACCAACCTCATCAAAATACAAAATTTTCATAATTGACGAGGTTCATATGTTGAGCAAACAAGCTTTTAATGCTTTGTTAAAAACACTTGAGGAGCCACCAGAATATTTGAAATTCATTTTTGCCACAACAGAAATAAAAAAAATTCCCATCACTGTTGTATCACGTTGTCAACGATTTGATTTATCAAGAGTTAAATCTTTTGAATTATTTGAATTTATAAAGAAAATAAAAGATAAAGAAAAAGGTAAAGTTTCAGATGAAGCAATAAAGCTTATAGTTAAAATATCTGAAGGGTCTGTAAGGGACGCTCTATCTTTATTAGACAGAGGTTTATTAAGCCTTGATCAAAATCAAGAATTAGATTTAAAAACTGCACAAAAGATTTTTGGTTATTTCGAAAAGTCTCAATTAATAGATCTTTTTAAATTGGTTTTAGAGGGAAACGAAAAGGAAGTAATAGAAGCTTATCGAAGAATATACAATCAAGGAGTTGAACCAAAAATTTTTATTAATGACTTTTTGGAATTGATTTATTACTTTAAGAATATAGAGTTTCTAACACTAGAAAGCACCAATTTCTCATTAAATGATAGTGAATTCGAAAATATTAAACAAATCTCCAAAAATATTGATAACCAGATTTTGATATTATTTTGGCAATTCACATTAAGAACTTTAGAGGAACTCGATTTAGTTTCTAATCAAAATTTAGCTATAGAAATGTTTTTGATAAGATTGGTATACCTAAGTCCTTTTGAAAAAAAGGAAAAACTCCTTAAAAAAAATGATTTTTCAAATTTAATAAATAATCAAAATGAAAATAATAACTTAACTTCGAATGTTAAAAATGAAACTATAAATCAAATAAAAAATATCATACAAGAAGAAAAGGATAAACCAAAGATAAAATCAAAAGTAATTGATGAGGATAAAATTATAATTAATTCTTTTAATGATCTATTAAATGTTTGTAATGAAAAAAAAGAAATTAAGCTAAAATATGAACTAGAAAAAAATGTGAACCTTGTGAATTTCGAAAAGTCTAGATTGGAAATATCTTTCAATGATAATTTAGATAAAAATTTTGTTAAAGATTTATCTATAAAATTATTTGACTGGACAAAAGAAAGATGGATTATAACATTTAGCAAGACAAAAGGAAAAATGAGTATTAGAGAAGAACAACAAAACAAAAAAATTGAAAATATAAAAAAAGCTAAAACTTTAGACTCATACAGACGAGTAATTGATAAGTTTCCAGATGCAAATCTGGTTGAGGTAAAATCAAAAAATAACTCTGAGGACTCATGACCGATTTTAATAAGATTTTAGATAAGGCAAAAGAACTTGAGGCAAAAATGAAAGAGAGCCAAGAAAATATAAAAAAAATTAGAGCAATTGGAATATCAGGTTCAGACTCTGTTAAAGTTACATTGGATGGAGAAGGAGAAATGCAAAAACTTGAAATTTCTGATGAGTTGCTAAAAGAGGAAAAATCAATCATTGAAGATTTGATAGTAGCAGCTCACAACAATGCTAAATCTCAACTTAAAACTAAAACAAAAGAGGAAATTTCAAAGGCAGCAGGTGGCTTTGGAATTCCTGGATTTAAGTGGCCACTTTAAATAATGCAGAATTTAGATGAAATAGAAAACTTAATAAAATTAATTTCAAAATTACCTGGATTAGGCCCAAAGTCTGCAAAGCGTATTGTTCTTAAGTTAATAAACAATAGAGATGAACTTATTAAACCAATGGCAAAAACGTTAGCAGAAGTTTACAAAAATATTTCTAGGTGTAAAATTTGTGGAACATTAAAACTCACATCAATAGAATGTAGTTATAACGAATGTAAAATTTTAGAAAAAAAATACGATAAAATTTGTGTAGTAGAAAATATCTCGGACCAATGGAGCATAGAGGACTCAAATATATATAAGGGATATTTTCATATTTTAGGAGGAACTATAACCTCTGTAGGACAAAAGAAGGAAGATTTATTAATTAATAGTTTAGTTGACAGAGTCAAAAATGACAAAATTGAAGAGGTAATACTGGCTACAAGTGCAACAGTGGAAGGTCAAACAACTGCTTACTACATTCAAGACAGTCTTAAAGATACTGACGTTAAAATTACAAAATTAGCTCAAGGCCTTCCTGTTGGAGGAGAAATTGAAAGTCTGGATGATGGGACTTTATTCTCAGCTTTTAAAAATAGGTCGAAAATTAATTCAAATACTAATTAGTTTTTTTAATAATTCTGTTAGAATGCAAAAGAGGCTCAGTATAACCAGATGGTTGATCTTTGCCTTTAAATATTAAATTACAAGCTGTATTAAAAGCTAAAGATTTTTCAAAATTGTCACTCATTTTAATATAATTTTTATCGCCTTCATTCTGTTTATCAACTACTTTCCCCATTTCTTTCATAATTTCTTTGACTTGAATCTTGGTTGTTATCCCATGATGTATCCAATTTGCAATATGTTGAGAAGAAATTCTTAAAGTAGCTCTATCTTCCATAAGACCAACATTGTTTATATCAGGAACTTTTGAACAACCTACACCTTGATCAATCCATCTAACTACATAGCCCAGTAAAGTCTGAGCAGAATTACAAATCTCTTTATTTATTTCCTCTACAGACCAATTTGGTCTATCTGCTACTGGAATTGTTAGAAGATCATCGAGTTTTGCTTGATCACGATTATATAATTTTTTTTGCTCATCAAATATATTAATTTGATGATAATGTAGTGCATGCAAAGCCGCAGCTGTTGGAGAAGGAACCCAAGCGCAATTAGCTCCAGCTTTCAAATGTCCAGTTTTTTGGTCCATCATATCTTTCATTTTATCAGGCATTGCCCACATTCCTTTTCCAATTTGTGCTTTACCGGAAAAACCACATTTCAAACCAATGTCTACATTGTTATTTTCATAGGCCAAGATCCATGTTGAAGATTTCATGTCTCCTTTTTTAATCATAGGTCCTGCCTCCATTGATGTATGCATTTCATCTCCGGTCCTATCTAAAAAACCTGTATTAATAAAGAAAACCCTATTTTGAAGTGTTCTAATACATTCCTTAAGGTTTGCTGATGTTCTTCTTTCTTCATCCATAATCCCAATTTTACAAGTGTATTTTTTTAATCCTAAAACCTCTTCAACCTTTGAAAAAATTAAATCTGTAAAAGCAGTTTCGTCAGGACCGTGCATTTTCGGTTTAACAATGTATATGGAGCCAGTTCTAGAATTATTTCGTTTTTTTTGATCATGAAGTGCTGCGGCAGTTGTAAAAAATGCATCCATGATACCTTCAGGTATTTCGCTGCCATCACTTAATATGATTGAAGAATTGGTCATTAAATGTCCTACGTTTCTGATAAGTAAAAGACTTCTACCGTGTAATTTTAAACCTTTGCCATCTTTAGAGATATAACTTCGATTAGGATTTAATTTTCTTTCAAACAATTTACCATTTTTTTCAAACTCTGATTTTAAATTACCTTTCATCAGACCTAACCAATTTCTATAGCAAATAATTTTATCTTGTGAGTCAACTGCGGCAACACTGTCTTCATTATCACAAATAGTTGAAACTGCAGACTCTAATATTATGTCACTTATGCCCGCATAATCTTGTTGTGCAGCAAAAGCTCTAGAGTCTTTTAAAATTTCAATGTGTAAGTTATTATTTTTTAAAATAATTGCAGATGGATTATCACTTTCTCCTCTGTGTCCCACAAACTTTTCTTCATTAACTAAATCAAATATATCTGTTCCTTTTAAAGCTTTAAACTTTCCATGTTTTACGGCAAAATTGGTAATTTTTTTCCAACTTAAGCCTGCTAGAGGAAAGTATTTGTCCAAAAATTCTCGTCCATACTTAATTACCATTTCCCCTCTAAGTGGATCATATCTTTCAGAAACACTGTCCTCAGATTGTTCTATTACATCTGTTCCATAAAGACTGTCGTATAAACTCATCCATCTGGCATTTGCAGCATTTAAAGCATATCTTGCGTTCATAACAGGAACTACAAGTTGTGGCCCAGCAATTTTACTGATTTCCTCATCAACATCTTTAGTTTCGATTTTAAAATCAGGACCTTCATTTTTTAAATAGCCAATTTCTATCAAAAATTTTTTATATTCCTTTATATCTAATTTTTTATTTTTATTTTTTATATGCCAATCATCAATTTTTTTTTGTAAATCTTCTCTAAATTTGATTAATTCTTTATTTTTAGGTGCGAGCTCGTTTAATGTTTTCTCTAAACCTAACCAAAATTTTTCTTTAGATACATTTGTATCTCTAAGCAATTCTTCACTTACAAAATTTGATATATCCTCAGATACTTTGAGTTTACCGATATTTATATATTTTCCTTGCATAGCACTTTATAGTATCCCCATCTGTATTTTTGCCTGAGAGTTTTGCTCCTTCGGCGGAAATTAATCTCTTTCCAGAGTGTTATGCTTTTTTCGGTCCTTTTGCCTGAGAGTTTCCGGGGTGGTTGCTCCTTCGGCGCTAAACATAGTCTCTCCCGATAGTAGATTTGTATCCAATAAAAAAATTATGTCAATTAATAACAAATACTTCCGAATAAAATATCATTTTAACGCCTTTTTTGTTATTTTAGAGTTTATTATAAATTAAATATGAAAAATTACTTAAATTTTGAGACTGAGATTAAAACACTAGAGGAGGAATTAGAGAAATTAAAAGATCCTTATGATCAAAGTGGACTTTCTGAAGTAGACACTAAAAAAATTTCAAAAATGCAAATTGAGCTAGATGAAAAGATTAAATCGATTTATTCAAATCTAGACCCATGGCAGACTACAATGGTAGCGAGGCACGAAGATAGACCCAAATCAAATTTTTTTATTGAAAATTTATTTGATGATTTTATTCCGTTATCGGGGGACAGGCACTATGGTGAGGATAAGTCAGTATTAACTGGGTTTGCAAAGTTTAATAATCAGTCAGTATTAGTAATTGGTCAAGAAAAGGGAGATAATTTAAATGATAGAATAAAAAGAAATTTTGGCATGATGAGACCAGAGGGCTATAGAAAAGTCATTCGTTTAATGACATTGGCTGATAAGTTTAAAATTCCAATAATTTTATTCATTGATACACCTGGAGCTTACCCTGGTGTAGGAGCAGAGGAAAGAGGTCAAGCAGAGGCGATAGCAAAATCAATTGAATGTTGTATGAGTTTGAAAGTCCCGACTATTGCAATCGTTATAGGTGAAGGTGGCTCTGGAGGTGCGATAGCTTTAGCATCTTCAAATAAAGTTATTATGCTAGAAAATGCAATTTATTCTGTCATATCTCCAGAGGGATGTGCAACAATTTTATGGAGAGACCCAAAAAAAATGTTAGATGCAGCTAAAGCAATGAAGCTTTCGGCAAAAGATTTGTTGGAACTTGAAGTTATTGATGAAATTATTCCTGAACCTCTTGGAGGTGCACACAGAGACAAAGACTTAATTTTAAAAAACGTAAGAGAATCTATCATCAGGAATTTAGATAGATTTAAAAATATGACAGAGGAAGAAATTTTTAATGAGAGAAAAAATAAGTATTTAAAAATTGGAAGGAACAAAGGTTTTATTGATGATACTAACGAGCTTAGCTCTCTAAAACCTGAGAAAAATAAATTATCTCAAATTCTTATAGAAAAAAAGGTTATTTCAGTTTCTTTGGTATTAGCTTTAATTGCTTTATTGTTATTTATAACTCTATAAAGCGCCACAACATTTTTTAAATTTTTTTCCTGAGCCACAAAAACACGGTTCGTTTCTACTCATTTTTTTTCCAATGTATTTAGGATCAATCTTGGAAGGTTGTTTAATCTCTTTTTCATCATTAGATATTTTTTTGGTTACAGTGAGATTCATTAAAATTGTGATAAAATCAATTTTTAATTTATCTAGCAGATTTTCAAACAAGACAAACGCCTCTTTTTTATATTCTATAAGTGGATCTCTTTGACCGTAAGATCTAAGACCGATTACCTGTCTAAGTTGCTCTAAATATTGAATGTGCGATGTCCAATTCATATCAATTGTCTGTAGAAAAATTCTTTTTTCTAATTCTTTAGAATTGTTTTCTCCTAAAGTTTGATTTCTATTTTTTCTGGCTGACTCAAATTCTTCAATTATTCTATCTCTTAGATTTTTATCATCTAATGATTTAAGATTTTCTATTTCACCATCTTTTAACCTTTTTCCAAGTATTAGTCTTAATTTTTTGTCAAAATTACTATTCTTTATATCTTTTGATTTTTGTATCTTAAGGTCAATAAGATCATCAATAATGTCTTTTAAAAAGTCGTTAGAATAATCAAATACTTGACTACTATTCATAGCATTTTTTCTTTGTGAAAAAATTACATGTCTTTGATCATTTAAAACATTATCAAATTTTATTAATGTTTTTCGAATATCGAAGTTTCTTGCCTCAACTTTTTGTTGGGCTCTCTCCAGAGCTTTATTTATCCAAGGATGGTCTATGCTCTCTCCATCCTTAAGGCCTAATTTTTCAAGAATATTATTCATAGAGTCTGATCCAAAAATTCTCATTAAATCATCCTCTAGACTTACAAAGAAAATTGACTCTCCTTCATCTCCTTGACGACCAGATCTGCCTCTTGCTTGATTATCTACTCTTCTGGACTCCATTCTTTCAGTACCTATAACAAATAGTCCTCCAAGTAATTTGATTTTTTCTTTATTTTTTTGAAGCTCACTTTTTTGTGATGAACCTTTTTTTCCACCAAGTTGAATATCAACACCTCTTCCTGAAATACTGGTAGTTATAATCACTGAATTTTCTTTTCCTGCATTTGCAATTATTTCAGCTTCATTTTCATGGTTTTTAGCATTCAAAACCACATGATTGATATTTTTATTTTTTAAAAGGGCTGAATATGTTTCTGATTTATTAACACTTGAGGTGAAAACTAAAAGAGGTTGACCTTTTTTATGACACTCAGTGATTTTTTCTATAATTGAGTTATTTTTTTCTTTTTCAGTTCTAAAAATTTTATCATTAAAATCCTTTCTTATCATTTTTTTATTTGTTGGAATTACCACAACTGGTAGTCCATATATTTCAAAAAATTCCTCTGACTCTGTTACTGCGGTACCAGTACAACCAGAAATTTTCTTATAAAGTTTAAAGTAGTTCTGGTAAGTAATTGATGCTAAAGTTTGATTTTCAGCTTGTATTTCCAACTTTTCTTTCGCCTCGAGTGCCTGGTGTAAGCCATCTCCAAACCTTCTACCCTCAAGAATTCTACCAGTTAGTTCATCTATAATTTTTAAATTATTGTCTTGAACAATATAGTCTTTACCTTTTTCAAACAAATGATTGGCTCGTAAAGCTTGATTAACATGATGAACAAGACTTAAATTTTCTGGGTCATAAAAATTATTATTTTTCAATATTCCGGCGTTAGAAAATATCCTTTCAACATTAGTTATTCCATCATTTGTGAGAAGAACGTTTTTATCTTTTTCATCAATTTCATAATCAGTTTTATCTAAAGTTTTGATTAATTTATTAATTGCGAGATATTTATTAGTTTTATCTT
>Ga0208390_1000961_pt1 | contig 10487 bp, 9 predicted proteins | sample Knorr_S7_td_Surf_FD_185594 | JGI IMG/M metagenome (GOLD analysis project Ga0208390, IMG submission 185594) | Marine microbial communities from Southern Atlantic Ocean transect - Knorr_S7_td_SurfaceA_ad_6m_LV_A (SPAdes) (version 2) | ecosystem: Environmental > Aquatic > Marine > Oceanic | place...
GGTTTTATCAAACAATGATGGTTGTGTAGTTGCTTTAACCAAGGAAGCCAAAGCAATAGGTGTAAAAATGTGTGATCCTTGGTTTGAAATCGAAAAAGAATATACAAAAAATGGGGGAGTAGTTTTCTCCTCGAATTATGAATTGTACGCAGATATTTCTTCGAGAGTCATGGACGTTTTGGAGCAACTTGCTCCACGTCTAGAAATTTATAGCATTGACGAAGCTTTCTTAGACTTATCGGGAGTAAGCAATTGCGTTGATCTTCAAGACTTTGGGGTTGATTGTCAGCAAAAAATATTTAAATGGATTGGTGTTCCGGTAAGAGTTGGAATTGGACCTACTAAAACTTTAGCCAAGATTGCAAGTTATGGCGCTAAAAAGTATCCCGCAACAAATGGTGTGGTAGATTTATCTAACAAAGAACGGCAAGAAAGACTCTTAAAAATAACACCTATTGGAGAGATTTGGGGAGTTGGGAGAAGATTAGAAAAACATTTGAGCGCCATAGGTATTCAAAATGCATATCAATTAACTCAGTTAGATTTAAGTTATATTCGAAAACGTTTCAACATAGTCTTGGCTAAAACGGTCAGAGAGTTAAAAGGAGAAACTTGTATAGATTTAGAAGACCAACCAGCAACAAAAAAACAAATTGTGGTGAGTCGTACTTTTAGCCAGAGAGTAACTGATCAAAATTTACTAAATGAAGCAGTTAGTGATTATGCCGCACGAGCTGGAGTTAAACTGCGAAGAGAAAGACAAGCCTGTAAATTATTATCAGTTTTCATCAGAACAAATCCGTTTAGAAAACAAGACATTCAGCATAGAGAGACTGTTTCTATACCCTTTATAAATCCAACCAACGATACGAGAGATTTAATGTTTGCGGCAAGAATGGCTATGACAAAAATATTCAGATCAAATTTTCAATACAACAAGGCTGGCATCATGTTAAGCGATTTTTATGATGAAAAAGTTTGCCAACTAGACATGTTTAAACCCAAAGATAGAAATAGCGTTGACAAGAAATTAATGCAAACCATTGATAAAATAAATAAAACAGAAAATGGACCAGTAACATTTCTGGCTCAAGGGATAAAAAAAGAATGGTCGATGAAAAGAGAACTACAATCCCCCAAATATACGACGAATTGGAATCAATTGCCTCGTGCTAATTAATTTTTATTGGAATACCAAGAAATGGAAGATGCAGACTCATGTAAGCGATCTGTGATCCCCAAAATTAGAGAAAATAGAGCCATTCTGATTAGCAAACCATTATCAGTTTGACGGTAAATAGCTAAATTAGGATTTTGATTTAGATCAGAATCTAATTCGTTAGCATCGTTTCTGGAATCTCTGGGAAGGGGATGCATAATTACGGTGTTAGGCTCACAATTCTTAGTATAAATTTTTTCATTGAGAGACATTAACCCTTTGTACTTATTTGCTTCCTCAGCACTTTCAAACCTCTCTTCTTGAATTCTGGTAACGTATAAAATATCTACATCTGAAATTCCTTCTTGAATATTATCTGTTTCAATCAGGGAGACAGATTTTTCTTCGAGTTCATTAACAAATGAATTTGGTAGTTTTAATTTGTCAGGAGAGATAAGTTTTAAAGATATGTTTTTATAAAGGCTGAGAATCTTACATAAGGAATGAACTGCTCGACCATATTTTAAATCTCCAATTAAAGCAACCCTGGCGCTATCAATTGATTTACCTCTAGATTCTAGTTCTTTCTTAATTGTATAGAGATCTAATAAAGCCTGACTTGGATGCTCATTATCACCATCACCTCCATTTATTACAGGAACTCTTGAGGCTTCTGCAAACTCTTCTACTGATCCTGCTAGGGGATGACGCATGACTATAATGTCACTATAACCACTTAAAACTCTTGAGGTGTCATAAAGTGATTCACCTTTTTTCAGTGAGGTCGCGTCGATTTCTGTTGTCTCTCTTACTGAGCCACCAAGGATATTGAAGGCACTACCAAAACTAATACGAGTCCTAGTACTTGGTTCAAAAAACATATTGCTCAAAATGGCACCATCGAGAGCTTTGGTTAACTTTGTTCTATTAGCGAAAGGGATGAGATTGTCAGCTGTTTCGAAAATTAATTCTATATCAACTTTTTCAAATTGATTTATGGAGATGATGTTGCTGCCTAAGAACTCCATGCTTGCGCATAATAACATCAAGGTTTAAACGAACATAGTATTTAATTTTGATAAAGTAAAATTTTATTTTTAAAAAAAAATAAATTTCATAGTATTATTTATCTATGTCTAAGGATTGCTTAATTTTAAATGGAAACGGAAGGCCGTTAAGTTATTTCCCACTTTCGGCTGTAGATTGGAAGACTGCAGTTAAGCTTGTCTTTACAAGAAACGTAATCATCGTCAAAGAACATTCAGACTGGGTAGTTAGGTCTCCTTCATTAAATTTTAAAGTTCCAAGCATTGTTATGCTCAGGAAATATCATAAATTTTCTAGCACAATTAAATTTTCTCGTTCAAATGTCTTTTTAAGAGATATGTATACTTGTCATTACTGTAAAAACGTCTTTGAAAAAAAAGATCTAACAATTGATCACGTCATTCCTAAGAGTAAAGGAGGGACAACTAATTGGGAAAATGTAGCTACATCATGCAAATCTTGTAACATTGCTAAAGCTGATAAAATTCTTGAAAATCTGCCAAAAATTTCTAAACCTACCTTTAGAGAACTTCTAAAAGGCCAAGAGCATCTAATTAAAGATAAAATAGTTGAAGATTGGGAAGAATATATTGTCGCCTAATAACTCTTCTCTAGATAATTCTCTAATATAGATTTATTTAAAATTTCGGGGAGAATAACTGGTCCATATTCCTCATATGGGTAGAAAACATAAAGTGGAATGCCAGATCTTCCATAACTTTCTATTAATCTATTGATATCGGAATCTTTATTAGTCCAATCAATTTTTAAGTACGAAATATTTTCCGATTCTATAGTCTCTAGAAAGTAATTAGTGTTAAGTGCTACTTGTTCATTTACCTTGCAAGTAATACACCAATCAGCTGTGAAATTTATAAATAAAGGCCCTGATCTTGATAACTCTTCGATTTCTTTTAACGAAGTTACATCATTATTATTAATTTCATCATTATAATCATATGGTAGAAAGAAAATTGATCCTGAAATAAAGGCTACAAAAACGGGCAAGAGTGTTTTTTTGGAAAATTTAAAAAAGTTAATAATTTTTTCTGAATAACATAGAAAAATGACAAATAAAATTCCAATAAGAACTCCAATAAGACTATCCAGAGATATTTGATTACTCAATATCCAAAATAACCATAAGACGGTCAAAAATATTGGGATTGCCATAACTTTTCTAAAGGTTTCCATCCAATTTCCTGGCCTTGGTAGATATTCTAAAATTCTTGGGAACATACTAATGGTTAAGTAAGGCGCACTAAAACCCACACCCAATGAAAAGAAAATTAAAATTGAATAGAAGTTTGGTTGCGTCAAAGCAAGACCTAAAGCAGAACCCATAAATGGAGCCGTGCAGGGGGTCGCAACAGCAACTGCTAAAATGCCTGTTGCAAAGGAATTATTATAAGAAGTTGTTCTTGCTTGCATTCCAAAATTTCCAAGAAAATTTGGAAAACTAAAAACACCTAGAAAATTCAAAAATAAACCTACAAATAAATACATTAACAGAGTTACAAATATCGGAGACTGTAGTTGAAATCCCCAGCCTATCTCTTCGCCTAAAATTTTCAGAAACAAAATAAAAATTCCAATAAGAAGAAAAGATAAAGTAGAACCAAAAGAAAAAGACAATCCGTGTAAAAAAACTTGTCTTTTATTGTTTGCAATTTCAATAAAATTAAATATTTTCAGAGCAATCACTGGAAAAACGCAAGGCATTAAGTTCAATAATAATCCTCCCAAGAAAGCAGAAAATAAAGTGATCATTAGATTCAAGGAATTTAAACTATCAGAAGTTAAAAATGAATTTGTGGAAAAATAATACGACTCTAAAATATTTTCGTCCTTAAATGTAATCACTCCCTTAACGCTTGAATTAGAGTTATTTAATTTAGATTTTTCTACTGCGTGATAAAAAGAATTTTCTTCAAATTTAGTTTTTTGTTCCGCAGTGTGATTTATTAGATTTTGATCATAAGGAAAGAAATAAACCTCTGTATTAATCAACTTAGAATCTACTTTTCCTGTAAGTAATATTTCTCCTTTTTCTTCCAATACTTTGATTGAAGAGGGAAGTTTCTTTGGTAACTTTTTTTGTTTTTCTAAAAGCTCAGAATTTTTATTACTGAGTTTGTAATCATCGATTTTTAAAAATGTTGTTTCTATTGAAGCAGATTGTGGAAGGCATACATCTTCACAAGCCAACCAATTAGATTTTAAAAAAATCTGCTCTGAAGATAATAAATCTCTTTCTACAGTAAGATTAAATAGCACTGTTACTTCTTCATTGTAACCATATGTCATTAAAGGCGGATAAGGGATAATTTCTGGAGAGGGCCATTTCGGGTTAGAAATTTTAACTCCTTCAGGTAATTTCCATTCAAAACTTGCCTTTTCTCCTGAATCTCCAGGATTTATCCAATACGTATGCCATCCTGGATCTAATCTAAATTTAACTCCCACAAGGTAGGTATCTTCAGAAGTTTTGATGATGTCCTCAGCAAGAATCTCTATCGTAGAGTTTGATGCAGTTCCTATTTGACTCCCAAAAATTAAATTTGGAAATAATAAAAAAAATAAAAGAAGATTTTTATGAACTGCCATAGTTTGAACTAACAGTCTGTAGATTAAAACCAGCTAGTTTGGAGACTTTATTTATTTTTTGGTCATTAGGAGTATTAAAAATAATTTCCTTGGACGAAGGGGTAATTAACCAATTTCCAGAGAGGATTTCGGTTTCTAATTGTCCCTCACTCCAACCAGTGAAACCAAAAGATACTAAAAATTTTTCTGGTCCATCATCATTTAGAATTGATTTGATTAACTCTACGTCTTGAGAAACAGAAATTTCATCATTAATCTTTATGAGTGGCTTGAACCTATCGTCTTCAGAATAAAGGACGTAAACTGACATAGGTTGGACAGGTCCCCCAAGAACGATTTTTCCAGAATTGAGTTTGGCTTCCAATTTCGAGCTTATTGAAGAAAAAAAATCAGTTAATTTAATTTCCACAGTCCTATTGATTATTAGCCCATAAGATCCTTTATTATCATTTGCACATAAATAAATTAGACTATTGTTAAAATAATCATCATCACTTTCAGGCGCGCAATAATAAAGAAATTTATCTTTGAGGGAATTATTCATTATGAGTATGTTAGATTTCTAATTATAAATGTCTAATATCTTTTTTAATTGATATTTATATATATGATTTCTTGTAAAATTATCAATATTAAAAAAATTAATGAGAAATATAATCCCTAATCATTTGTTAGAGAAACATCAGGCTAAATTACTAAAGCGTAAAGTCTATGATGCAGATGATTTAAAGCTGTTAAAGAAATCCATCAAGTCATTATTGGATGAAAAAAACGGGGTCTTAATTTCTCATTACTATGTCGATAAAGAAATACAAGAATTAACAGAAGATTTGGGCGGTTGCGTTTCAGATTCGCTACAAATGGCTAAGTTTGGACAAAACAGCGAAGCAGACTTACTCGTGGTTTCTGGAGTAAAGTTTATGGGGGAAACGTCAAAAATTTTAAGTCCAGAGAAAACCATTCTTATGCCTACTCTTGAAGCCACTTGTTCTTTGGATCTAGGATGTCCCGAGGAAGATTTTAAGAAATTTTGTGAAGAACACCCAGACCGAGAAATAGTTGTCTATGCCAATACTTCAGCTGAAGTAAAAGCATTAGCAGATTGGGTAGTTACATCTAGCATTGCATTAGAAGTCGTCGAACACTTGCATAGCCAAGGAAAAAAAATCATATGGGCGCCTGATAAGCATTTAGGAAAGTACATCGAAGATTATACTGGTGCAGATATGATTTTGTGGGATGCATCTTGCATAGTTCATGATGAGTTTAAGTATCAAGGCTTATCAGATATGAAGAAATTACATCCCGATGCCGGAGTATTAGTTCATCCAGAATCACCCATGGAGGTCATAAAGTTAGCAGATGCAGTTGGCTCTACTTCTCAAATTTTGCAAGCCGCAAAAAACTTAGATTTTAATAAATTTATTGTTGCTACTGACAAAGGTATTTTTTATCAATTAGAAAAAAATAATCCTAAAAAAGTTTTTTTTGAGGCACCTACTGCGGGAAATGGCGCACAATGTAAGAGTTGCTCTCAATGTCCTTGGATGGGTTTAAATTCACTAGAAAATCTAGAGAAAACTCTTCTTGATATGAAAAACATTATTAATGTTTCAGAAGAAATAATACAAAAAGCACAAATATCTTTAAATAGAATGACTTCCTTTAAGTAATGAATCTAGATGCAGTAAAAAAGAACGTAAGAGTTGCGCTCAAAGAAGATAGTGTTAGACAAGATCTATCTATAAAAGCAATAACGAAGTTTTCAAAGAAGATTGTTTCAGCAGAATTAATCATCAGAGAAAAGGCAATTATTTCTGGAAAGGCTTGGCTCGAAGAAAGCTTTAAACAAATAGACCCAGCAATAAAGATTTCCTGGAGATTTAAAGAGGGTAAAGAGGTTCCAAAAAATTCTATAGTCGCTAAGATAACTGGAAATCCTAAGGCAATACTTTCAGCAGAAAGAACCGCTCTTAATTTCTTACAGTTTATGTCAGGAATATCGACAAAAACTGCTTTAGTTAAATCTAAAATAAAAAACAAAAAAATCAAATTATTAGATACAAGAAAAACTATCCCAGGGATGAGAGCAGAACAGAAATATGCAACCAAAGTTGGCGGTGCAACAAATCATAGATTTGATTTGTCGGACGGTTTGATGATTAAAGATAATCATATTTTTGCCACAGACGGACTTAACAATATCTCTTTTAAAAAAAATTTTATTAGAGGTAAATTTCTTGAAATTGAAGTTAAAAAACTATCTCAATTGAAAGATGCTTTGAGATTGAAGCCAGATGTTATCATGTTAGACAATTTCTCTAAGACGTCTATTGAAAAAGCTTTGAAAATAATTAACGCCCAAACCAAAATAGAAATTTCTGGAATAAAAAATGAATCTCATTTAAAAGAGGTTTCAAATATGAATGTTGATTTTATTTCCTTAGGAGATCTAACTAAAAATATCAAGGCTATAGATTTCTCATTAAACTTCATTAAATGAGAATTTTTTTAATTTTTTCTTTACTATTTATTTTTTTTTCATGTTCTGATGATCAAATTTCCCAAATAAATTTTCCTAACAAACCTTTTATAGAATTTGATTGGTGCAATTATAAGACTAATTATGATGCCGATGATTTAGTAGAAATATTTATAGATTACAAAAATATTTTACAAAATCGAAATTTGAGTAGCTCCTATTTAAATCCTCTTTTTGAACCTGAAGATTATAATTTTATTAAAATGGATGGATTTGAAAATAAGAAAGATTATTTAGAATTCTTGAATTTTAAAGAAAGTAATTCGTATAGGAGATGGCAAAGAAAATTCAATGAGGTGGCTTCTTGTAGTGAATCAGAAAAGCAATTTTTTTATGATTTTTCTAATAAAAAGATAGATGCTATCAAGCGAAGAAATAATAGTATGGAAATGTCATTTTGTAAAAAATTACCCAACATAGAATTGAGCCAAATTGTTGATAATTTAGAAGTTTTAGAAACAAATAATGAATTAGATATTTATATCCTTTCTCCTGAGATTCTAAATGATTATTACGATTATCTCTTTTTATTGTTGTTTGAAAATGACAGAGTAATTGAAGAAGATTTTATTTCTGAAAATTTTGGTTTTTTAGTAAATTGCCAAATTCCATTCACTAAATTAAATGAAAAAAAGATTAGTTTTGATAATTACCCATTAATTTAAATCAATAATTGAAAAAACAAATAGCCAATGAAGATATAAGATTAAAAATTATGAATTTACTATCAAGGAGAGAACACTCTGAAAAAGAAATTTATATGAAATTAATTAAATTTGTTGAATCCAAAAGCAGACTAAATGATGAAATTGAAAAGCTAAAAAATGAAGATCTGTTATCAGATGCTAGGTTTTCAGAAGCTTATATGAGATCAAGGTTTAATTCAGGATTTGGACCAGTTAGGATTAAATACGAATTAAATAAAAAAGGTGTTAGCAAAATATTAATTGACAGGGCTTTAATAGAAACGGATTTAGATTGGGATCAAAAAATGACTGATGAATATAAAAAAAAATACGATTCAAATAGAACTAAAGATCAAAACTTTTTAAAAATTTCAAAATTTCTCTTGTACAGAGGTTTTGATCTTGAAAAAATATCTAAACTAAAAAAATAAATTGAGTTATCTAGTTTTAGCAAGAAAATGGAGGCCAAAAACTTTTACGGAAGTTGTTGGTCAAGATCATATAGTTCAAGCGTTAAAAAATTCTTTAAAAAATGATATGTCTCACCAGGCATTTTTATTTACTGGAACAAGGGGAGTTGGAAAGACTTCACTGGCTAGAATTCTTACTAAAGCTTTAAATTGTGAACATTTGAAAGATGGCGAGCCTTGTAATGAGTGTGATTCCTGTCTTTCGATCAACGATGGATCCTCAATTGATTTCCAAGAAATAGACGCAGCATCTAGAAGGGGTATTTCAGAAACTAAGGAATTACTTGAAACAATTCCCTACCTACCATCTTCATCAAAATTTAAAGTTTATTTAATAGATGAAGTACACATGCTTACAAAAGAAAGCTTTAATTCTCTCCTTAAGACCCTTGAAGAGCCTCCACCTCATGTAATTTTTATGTTTGCAACAACTGAGGCATCTCAAATTCCTGCAACTATCTTGTCTAGGTGTCTCCAGCTAAATTTAAACTCCGTATCTAATGAAGATTTGATGGTTCAGCTTGCAAATATTTTCTCTAAAGAAAAAGTAAAGTATGAAGAAAGCGCACTGCAACTTATATCTGAGGCCGCCAACGGAAGTATTAGGGATGCTTTAACTATTTCTGAAAAAATTATTTCTTTTACAGAAAAAGATATAAGGCAAGCCTCGGTTAGGGAGATTCTAGGGATTCCGGATAACGAAATAATTCAAGAAATTTTAATCAATTTAAAAAATAATGATTCAAAAAAGCTTTTTGAGGTTTTAGAAAATATTACCAAAGATTCTCCGATTAAAAATATCTTTCTGGAAATCATGGAATTAATAAAAAATATTTCATTGAGACAATTTAGTCAAAGCAAAAAAATTGATTTTAATGAAGAGCTTCTTGAACTGGAACCCCGCTCGTTGCAAATCTTCTATCAATTATGCCTTGTCAATTTGGAGTACATAGAAGAATCTCCAGATCCCAAAGGAGTTTTAGAAATGACACTTCTTAAAATGTTAGCCTTCGATTTAGAAGAAAAAAAAAATTTAACAACTAATCAGAATCATACTGTCAATTTAAATTGGCCTGAGTTAATAAATAAATTAAATTTAAATAAAGTTTTTACCCAGCATCTTATGCATACCAATGCGATCTTAAATGGAAGGGATTTTGTAATTTCATTACCTAATGAAAGAGAAGAAATGATTGGAGAAGAGAACAGATCTAATTTAGAAGCTAAACTTAGAGATTATTTTTCAATACACGATTTAAAAGTTAAATTTAATTCTGATTATGATGATTCAACTTCGCCTTCAAAAATAAATGAAGAAAATAAGAAAAAAGAAAGTGAAATTATTGAATCTAGAATCAGTGAGAGTGACTCTTATAAAAAGATTGTTAATGAACTAAATCCTGAAATTAAGAAATTTGATACCAATTCGTGAAAATCAGTAAAAATATAGAAAATCTTATGATGAATTTACAAATTCTTCCAGGAGTGGGCCCAAAAACTGCAAAAAGGTTGGCTTTATTTTTACTTGGAGAAAATAAAAAAGATGCCAGAAAACTATCATGTTCTATTGATGAAGCACTAGATTCTATAAAAGAATGTCAAATCTGTGGTGTACTTAATGATTTAGAAATTTGCTCAATCTGTTCTGATTCTGCCAGAGATGATTCTAATTTATGCGTTGTGGAGACAACCTCAGATCTTTTTGCAATTGAAGATACAAAAGAATTTAACGGAAAATATTTTGTATTGAATGGTTTATTATCACCCATTGATGGTATTGGCCCGGACGAATTAAGGATAAATAAACTCATGGAAATCTGTAATACTAGAAAAGTTAAAGAAATTGTAATAGCTTTGAATTCTACTTTAGAGGGAGAAGCAACAGGTTATTTTTTATTTGAGAATTTTAAAGGAATGGATATTAAAGTTTCAAAATTAGCAGAAGGCGTTCCTGCAGGCGGAGACTTGGATTATGT
>Ga0208390_1000962_pt1 | contig 10457 bp, 8 predicted proteins | sample Knorr_S7_td_Surf_FD_185594 | JGI IMG/M metagenome (GOLD analysis project Ga0208390, IMG submission 185594) | Marine microbial communities from Southern Atlantic Ocean transect - Knorr_S7_td_SurfaceA_ad_6m_LV_A (SPAdes) (version 2) | ecosystem: Environmental > Aquatic > Marine > Oceanic | place...
GGAATACTCACTAGCACAAGACGACTTTGTCGGTATTTCTTTTTGGCTTGCTACAGCAATTATGCTTGCTTCTACTGTTTTCTTTCTTGCTGAAAGAGATAGTGTAAGAGGTAAGTGGAAAACTTCATTGACTGTTGCTGCTTTAGTTACAGGTGTAGCTTTCTGGCATTATCTCTATATGAGAGGTGTTTGGATTACTACTGGAGATTCTCCAACTGTATACAGATATATTGACTGGTTGATTACTGTTCCACTTCAAATAGTGGAGTTCTACCTCATCCTAGCAGCTGTTACTAGCGTAAGCGCAAGCTTATTCTGGAAATTGCTTGTTGGTTCATTGGTTATGTTAATCGGTGGCTACTTGGGTGAAGCTGGATACATGGCAAAAATGCCTGCATTCGTAATTGGTATGGTCGGTTGGGCTTACATTATTTACTTGATCTTCGCTGGCGAAGCTGCCAACGTTAATGCATCAAGTGGAAATGCAGCTAGCCAATACGCCTTCAAAGCAATCAGAATGATTGTTCTTGTAGGTTGGGCTATTTACCCTATCGGTTATCTAATGGGTAGTTCTGAAGCTCTGAACATTATTTACAACTTAGCAGACTTAATTAATAAGACTGCATTTGGTGTTGTAATTTGGGCAGCTGCAGTATCAGATTCTTAATATAAGATTTCTGTTAAAAAACCCAGGCTTGTCCTGGGTTTTTTTATGTCTTGAGTATTTCTCTTGAAGAATTCTTTCCCGGAAGACCTGTTACTCCACCTCCAGGATGAGTTCCAGAACCACAGATAAAAAGATCCTTTACAGGAGTTTTATAATCTCCATAATTGAAAACTGGTCTAGCGGCCCACATTTGATCAAGTGACATTACTCCATGCATAATATCGCCACCAACAAGTCCTAGTTTTTCCTCAAGATCTAAAGGAGATAGGATAGACATTCCTAAAATTGAATCTTTAAAGTTTGGAGCAAAACGATTAACAGTTTCAATAATTGTATTTGCTGCATTATCTTTTTCATCATGCCAAGATCTATTATCAGGAAGTGTCGGTGCAAATTGTTGGCAAAATAAAGAAGCAACATGTTTCCCTTTAGGTGCAAGACTAGAATCAACAGTTGAAGGTATAAGCATCTCAACAATTGGATTTTTTGACCAGCCATATTGTTTAGCATCAGTAAAAGCTTTATCCATATAAGTTAAAGAGGGAGCAATTACAATTCCAGACTTATGATGTTCGCAGACATCTTTTCCACTCAGGCAATTGAAATCTGGAAGCTCTGAAAGAGCAACATTCATTCTGAATGTACCGGAGCCACATTTATAATTCAAAATTTTTCTTAAATACTCTTTATCAACATCTTCTTCATTAACGAGCTTACTAAATAAAAGTTTAGGATTTAAATTCGAGACGACTTTATCAGAATAAATAACTGAACCATCATCAATCTTAACTCCAGTAGCTTTATTATTCTCAATAAGGACTTTACTCACTGAAGTTTTGGTAGAAATATCTACACCATTTTCTTCACAAACTGTCTTCATAATTTTAGTTATTGATCCCATCCCACCAAGAGCATGTCCCCATGCTCCTTTTTCGCCATCAACTTCTCCAAACACGTGATGCAAAAGAACATATGCAGATCCCGGTGTTTCCGGACTTGCATAATTTCCAACAATTGAATCAAAACCAAAGCACGCTTTTATATGATCATTTTCGAACCAACTATCTAAAAAATCTTTAGCGCTTTTCGTAAATAGATTAAATAAGTCCTCTTGAAGTTCATTTGTTTTTCTGGCAATTGGGGCAAGATCAAAAATTGTTTTAGCAATATTTATATATCCGCCTTTTAAATTTAGAGGAGTCTTTGTAGTTAAGTCTCTTAACACATCAGCAACATTTTCTATTCGTCTGTAATATTCAGGAAGAATTTCTGCATCATGATTTGAGAACTTACGAAATTGCATTTGTGTCTTCTCAATCGATCCTCCAACTTTAAGAAAATTATTGTCATCTACAGGAAGGAAATTTGATATAGGGCGTTTAACTATCTCAAGACCATTTTCTTTAAGACGCATATCTTTAATAACTTCCGGATTAAGAAGGCTTACTGTGTAACTTGCTGTTGAGTTTCTAAAGCCTGGATGAAATTCCTCTGTAACAGCAGCTCCCCCAACAATATTTCTTCTTTCTAAAACCTTTACCTTAAGTCCAGCCTTTGCCAAGTAGAAAGAACAAACTAACCCATTATGGCCGCCACCAATGATTACAGCATCATAGTTATCTTTCGCCATTTAATTTTGTCTGCTTAAATGTTTAGCTATGGATCTAAACATGGCTACATGCATATCTTTAGACATTTGTAGCTCTGATGTATATTTGTAATTAGATGATGTTTTGGCTATTAACACGTCTGTTAATGGGTCAATATATATGTACTGATTATAAACACCAGAAGCAGTAAAATCAGTATCAGGGAATCCAGGAACCCACCATTGATATCCATAACCCCAGGGATTCGAGGATGTATCTCTTTCTCCAGGAACAAGATGATCTCCATCAGTTTTATGAGAATCAATTATCCATTGTTCAGAGAGTATTTGTTTGTCTTCCCATCTTCCTTTTTGAAGATATAAAAGACCAAATTTTGCATAGTCTCTTAAAGTTGCATTGAGACCTCCTAGGGCCAGCTCATCACCAACATCATCTAAAATAAAATATGCAGAGTCTTCCATACCAAGAGGATTCCAGATTTTTTCATATAGATATTCAGATATGGATTTTTTTGTAACTTCCTGTAAAAGAAAACCTAAAACTTGGGTATTAATGCTTACATAATGCATATAGGATCCAGGAGGTTTTTCCCTTGTCAAAGTTTTTGAGAAGTCTCGCATTGATGTACCTGTTGCAATAGCTCTTCCAAAGCGATTTATGTCTGAATTAGGATCTGCATAGTCCTCGTTAAATAGAACTCCTGTGGACATTTGAAGAATATCCTTAATAGATACTCCCTCATAGCCAGTATCCTCAAAATCAACAAGATATTTTGTGATTGGATCATTTAACGAATCTATCAATCCTTCTTCATATGCAATGCCAACAAGGGCCGAGACAAATGATTTTGCAACTGACCATGAAATATGTTTTTTGTTTTCATTATTTCCAAGCCAATAGTTTTCATAAACTATCTTATCTTTATGAATAACAATCATTCCATCTGACCAAAAGTAATCTAAATATTCTCCCAGATTTTTTTCTTCACCATCAAACAAAAAAGTTTCCGGTAAAGTTTGAATATTTTTCTCAAAAGGTTTTGGATTTTCTGAGGCATTAATATTTCTTGAGGGAAATATTTTGTCCATATTTACAAAGTTATAAACAATTTTATCTTTATCATATAAAGTTTTTACTTTATGAACTCTTAATGCTTTTGGAAAAATAAAAATAGAGATAATTACTACAAGAAAAAGGATTACGTAGATAAGTATTTTCATTATTTTTTTTGTGTTCTTGATAAGTATAAATTATGTATAATTCACTTACATCATTTAAGGAAAATAAAATTGTCTAGACCAAACAGCTTGACAGAAAAACTATCAAAGAAAGATAAAGATTTTCTCTTTCATCCAAACACTAATCTTATTGCGCATCAAGATTCTGGTCCATTCATTTTAGAGAGGGGCGAAGGTATTTATGTTTATGATACAGACGGTAATAAATATATAGAAGGCATGGCAGGGTTATGGTGTAACGCCCTTGGTCATGGTAATCAAGAATTAGCTGATGCGGCAATGGAGCAATTTAAGAAGTTTCCCTATGGAAACTTGTTTGCCTCAAAAAGTCATGAGCCTGCGATTGAGCTTGCTGAGAAATTAGTTGACCTATCACCATTTGATAAGGCAAAAGTTTTTTTTGGGAGTTCTGGCTCAGATGCCAACGATACCCAGATAAAATTATTTTGGTATATCAATAATGCTCTTGGAAAGACGAAAAGGAAGAAATTCTTATCTAGAGTTCAGGCATATCATGGAGTTACCTTAGCAACATCCTCTTTAACCGGACTTCCAACTATCCATGGTAATTTTGACTTACCACAAAATAATTTTTCACACGCTATGTCCCCAAATTATTTCATTAATAAACATAATGGTGAATCTGAAGAGTCTTTTGTTGAAAGGCTCGGCGAAGATTTAGAGAATCACATTATTAAACAAGATCCTGAAACAATTGCAGCAATGTTTGCTGAGCCTTTAATGGGAGCAGGCGGAGTTATTATCCCGCCAAAAAATTACTTCGAAACAATACAACCAATTCTTGATAAGTATGAAATACCTTTAATTGATGATGAGGTAATTTGTGGATTTGGACGAACTGGAAATGTATGGGGTGCAGATACCTTTAACATGAAACCAGTTTCAATAACCGTAGCTAAGGCTCTTTCATCATCATATCTTCCAATCAGTGCAGTCATTATTTCTGATGACTGTTATGACATTGTTGCAAAGAAAAGTGATGAGCTTGGAATTTTTGGACATGGGTATACATATTCGGGTCATCCCGTTGCATGTGCAGTTGCTGTAAAAACTCTTGAAATTTATGAAAGAGATAACATGCTTGATCATGTAAATAATGTCAGTCCTACTTTCGTAGAAAGACTAAAAAAATGTGATGAATTTGATATTGTCGGTAATACAAGAGGGATTGGTCTAATTGGGGCAATGGAATTTGTTTCTGAAAAGAATACAAATAAAGGTTTTGATAAAAAAGGTGTTGCCGGTAAGATTTTTGCTGATCATGCAAAGGATAATGGGTTAATAGTTAGAGCAATAGGTGATGTTATTGCTTTTTGTCCTCCGTTAATAATAAAAGATTCTCAAATAAATGATATGTTTGATATTGTTGAGCATTCACTTAAGAAAACTATGGATGATCTTACAGCTCAAGGACTCTTGAAATGATAGTTGGACTACCTAAAGAAATTAAAAATAATGAACATCGTGTGGGATTAACACCTAGCTCTGTAAAAGAGATTGTTGCAAACGGACATGAGGTTTTTGTTGAAAATAATTGTGGTAAAGAAATTGGTTTTACTAATGAAAAGTATGAGGAAGCCGGAGCAAAAATTCTCAATTCTCCTTCTGAAATTTATGGAAAGTCAGAGTTGATTGTAAAAGTTAAAGAACCAATGGAGTCAGAAGTAGGATACCTCAATTCAGATGTAACACTTTTTACATATTTGCATTTAGCAGGCAATCCTTCATTAGCAAAAAAACTGATAAACACTGGAGTAAAAGGAATTGCATATGAGACAGTTACCAGTCCTGAAAATACTTTCCCACTTTTAGCACCAATGAGTGCAATTGCTGGCCAAATAGCGTTTAACGTTGGAAACTATTTTTTGTTAAAACAAAATAAAGGTAGAGGAGTTCTCATTGGAACTCTTGATGGAATTAATCTTGGTTTAGTAACAATTATTGGTTGTGGCGTAGCGGGAGAAGAGTCATTACAGAAAGCAATAAATAATGGAGTAGAAGTAAACTTAATTGACCTTTCTGAAGAAAGACTTGCGCAACTAAAATCAAAATATGGTGATGATAATATCAACTATATTGTTTCATCTCCTGAAGCTATTTCTCAATCTATAAAAGAGTCAGATTTAATTTTAGGCTCCGTTTATTCGCTGGGTAAAAATGCACCAAAAGTTATCTCAGATCAAATGTTAGATACAGTGAAGCCTGGAACAGTTATGGTAGACATATCTATTGATCAAGGAGGTTGTTTTGAAACATCTTCTCCTACAACCCATGATAATCCTACTTTTATTCATAAAGGCATAGTTCATTATTGTGTTACAAATATGCCTGGGGCTGTTCCACTTACAGCAAGTAATGCTCTTAATAGAGCCACTATCAGTTATATTCATGAGCTAACAAATAAGGGTATAGATACTGCTTTAAATGAAAATAAGCACCTTAGAGATGGTTTAAATATAAATAATAAAGAAGTACCTAATCAATTAGTAAGAGAAGCGCTTGATTCTTTATTGAATTAGATTTAAAGCCATTAAAATTAAGCAAATAACTGATCCAAGCCATGCAATAGTTCTATATGGATTGAGTTTGTAGGCATATAAAAATAAATATATAACTCTTAATATAATCCAAGCCAGTCCGTAAGATGTTGAATCCACATTCGTTACTATTGATAGGACAGCACATGCAAAAAAAACTGGCAAACTTTCTTGCAGGTTCTTTGTTGCTGAGTGAATTCTTCCAACGTAACTAGGAATATTTGGATCTTTTTCAAGGCGTACTTGGATAGGAGAGAAATCACGGTGATTTTTGAAGGTTAGTATTTTTGGTAAAGCCAAATGTATGAAATACAGCAGCATGGTTGAAAGAACAATATAGATCATAGCAAAAATTTTAACATATCTAAGAGAGCAAATTTTTATAAAAAAATTTGATATCTTATTTTCTTATGTGATCTAATAATATTATGTTTACAAAAATGTCAGAAGGTACCAAGGAAGAATGGGAGCATATTAGTCAAGAGCATGCTCCGCATATTATGGATATGCCTACAAGGGTAATTGATATGCTAAAGCAACTTGAAAGACTCTCATTGGGTTTTGGCACAAATCAGTTACATCACGCTCTTCAAACTGCAACAATGGCAAAGAGAGCGGGTGCAGATGATGAAATGGTTCTCATTAGTCTAATCCATGATATGGGAAAAGTTGTAAATGTTCCTAATCATGGGCAAATCTGTGCTGAAATTATTAAGCCCTATGTAAGTGACGATGCTTACAACATTATTCGAACTCATCAAGATTTTCAGGGCGAACACTACTATCATTATCTTGGTAAACCCAGAGATTTAAGAAAAAACTATAAAAATGAGTCTTGGTTTGAAAAAGCTAAACAGTTTACCGATGAATGGGATCAAGCTGCATTTGATCCAAATTATGATACCGAACCGTTAGAAAGCTTTATTCCTTTAATTGAAAAGTTCTTTGGTTTCCCAAAAACTATTTAATTCATACTAGATGTTCTTCTCTATCTTGCTTAGCTGTATAAGTTTTTCCGCTTTTACCTTTGTAGGGTTTGGTTATACCCTTTGAACCTGATTGGTTATTAACTAGAGAAAAAAAACTAAATCCCATTACAAAACAACCAAGTCCTAGAAGAAAATACTCAATACCAAAATAAATAAGTGCTAATAATAGGAATATTTGGCATCCTGCAATGAAATAGTTGAAATACATGTGGTGATTTTGTCATATTTGAAGGAAAATACTATAATCATCGCAATTTTTTAAAACTGAAAGAGGAATTTATGAAAATTTATCATTTTTTACTTTTACCAATATTTTTATTTAATGTAACTTTAGTTGCCCAAGATAACGAGGATGAAACAGCTAATGACATAGAAGAAGTCGTTGTTACAGCAACATCCAGAGAAACAACAATTTTTGAAGTTCCATATAACATATCTGCAGTTTCTGGTTCAGATATTGATTCAAAAGGTATTCAGGATACCGCTGAACTTTTAAGGAGTTTTGCTGGAATAAGCACTATTGATAGGGGATCTAGAAATGCTGGCACTATTAATAATATAAGAATTAGAGGTTTGAACGTTGATTCAAATGCTTTACAAGATTATCCAGTAAGTGCTGCTGCATCTGTATCAACTTATGTTGATAAGACTCCTGTTTTTGCTAATTTTCTTCTTAAAGATCTAAATAGAGTTGAAGTTTTAAGAGGACCACAATCAACACTCTATGGTTCTGGCTCACTTGGAGGAACTGTTCGTTATATTACTAATAAACCATCACTTGATGAATTTACATCAACAGTAAACCTAACAGCAACTCAGGTCAAAGGATCTGAAGATGTTGGTGATAATGTTGATGTAGTATTAAATATTCCAATATTGAGCAACATTGCTTATAGATTTGTTTCTTCAAAAGCTGATTATCCCGGAGTAACTGATTATGTAAATGTACATGAGGTTTCAGATTTACCTGCTTTTGATCCATACCTTTTAGGTGTAATAGATGGTTCTGTTGGAGTTCCAAGTCTAAAAAATGGATTTGGAACAGCCCTTGATTTTATGACTTCTCCACCAGTTATTAATGGTGTGAAAGATGCTGACAATGTAGATGTGGAGTTTTTCAGACATAAAGTTTTAATTGAACTTTCAGATAATGCAGAACTACTAATTACTTCAACTACTCAAGACGATTTTGTTGGAGGAAGAAGAGCTCCATCAACAGGAGTAAGGTATGTATTAAATGATTCATGTGTAGATTTATTAGCTACCGATTGTTACTCAACATCTTCATATGGAAGTTATGACAATGGAGCAGTAATGCTTGAACCATCAGAAAGAGAAGTATCTCTTACAACAGTTGAACTAAATTTAGATGGATCTTCTGCTGATCTTGAAATCTCACTTTCTAATTATGAAAGAAGCTCAGAGAGTATTACAGATAATACCGGATTTTTTGCTAATGGTGGCTTCTTAACAAGTGCAGCTGCTGGATATTATAACGATTCATTTGCTGTAGGAGGGATTTTTGCAGTACCTCCAAGACCATATGTTGCTGCAAATAGGCAATATGATAATGATGGAAAAACCTTGGAAGTAAGACTTGTTTCAGAAAAATCTGATGTAGTTGACTATGTACTTGGATTTTTTATGCAGAAAGAATCCTTAGAAAGGAAACAACAGACATATATCAAGGGAACCAATGCATGGAATGGATATTATTGGGGCGTAGATTATGTAGTTGATCCTCTTGAAAAAGATTTTGACTATCGAGTATCTGAATCAATCAGGCAAAAAGCTGCATATGGTGAATTAACTTTTCATACATCTGAAACATTTGATGTAACTCTTGGTTTTAGACATTTTTCACTTGACGCTAGCGGAACCTCAGATATGAGTTTTGCATTATATGGGCTTGGTCCATCAACCGGTCTTCACGATAATGATGAATCAGATACTTTATACAAGTTGAATCTTGCTTATATGCCAAAAGAAAATCAGACCTGGTATGCAACAGTATCAGAAGGATTTAGAAGAGGAGGGGTTAATGCAGTCCCTACCGAAGGCTCATTTATTGAAGAAGCTGGATGGGTTCCATTCGCTTCCGACTCTGTTCTAAATCTCGAGTTTGGAGCAAAAGGCATAACAAAAAGAGACGTTTTTTATAATATGAGTATTTATAGAATTGATTGGAATGATCCACAACTAAATACAGATACTCCAAACTATAGTTTTTATGCTGTGATAAATGGTGATGAGGCTCAAACTACTGGTTTAGATATAGAACTCAAAGGTTCTGTTGGTCAAATAGATTGGGACCTTGGTTATGCAAGGAATAAATCGGATCTGAGAGCTGACCTTGTAACTCCTGCATCAGTTCCCTCAGTATATGCACCTAAAGGTGCTGGCCTTCCAGGAACTCCTGAAGATATGGTTAATGTTGGGCTAGCTTATACATCCTATCTTGATAATGGTTGGGGTATTGTTCATAGAGCTAACATGTACTACCAAAGTGAAATGAAAAATCATTTGAGTACAAGTTTGGGATATTCACAATTACTCGGTTCATTTACGATTGGTGATATATCTTCAACTCTTTTTTCTGATGATATGTATGTGAGTTTCTTTGTTAAAAACTTAATGAATGAAAGAGGAGTCACTGGTATGTTCAAAAGTGAATCCTTTGGACCAAATCCAGCTGCAGGATTTTATGGAAGTAATGATAGAGAATTCATAGCACTTCCTAGGACTGTTGGGATTTCTATAGAAAAATCTTTCTAATACTTGTTGTATAGATTATTTTTCTTACTTATTATTTGCCCAGGTCTATATGCACAAGATCTGGGCAAAATTTTATGGGGTGAATCTCCATTATCTTCTCCATTAAATTTTGATTTTATTTCTTCAAAATTTAATGATTTAAATACAAAAAGCTTTTCTGGTACTTATTCAATAAATTCTTTCCCTGAAGGAATAGGTTTTGAGGTTCTTAAGGATGAACAGACTTTTAAAAATAGAAAAAATGATGAGCTTTTTAAGCAATTTCCTGAATTTAGTATCGAAATATCCATAGAAGGAAAAAATGTATTAATTAGAAATAAAAATATTATTCAAACCAATAATAACTATTGGGACTTAAGTTTTTCTGATGGCTCATCATGGTATGAAGACAAGCTTCTTTTTATATCAGCTCCGTTCTCTCTTATTCAAAAAAATGCTAACTGTGTTCATAACGGAATTCTGATTTTCTCCATCAATGATAAATATGAAATTTCAAAAAGCATATTCCAAATTTCTAGTGAAACATGTGCCTACTTTCAGTTTAACTATATTGCAATATTCAATTCTTTTTTTTCAATAGATACTAATATTGTTTTTAATGAAAGGAAGAAAAGTGCTTA
>Ga0208390_1000963_pt1 | contig 10454 bp, 21 predicted proteins | sample Knorr_S7_td_Surf_FD_185594 | JGI IMG/M metagenome (GOLD analysis project Ga0208390, IMG submission 185594) | Marine microbial communities from Southern Atlantic Ocean transect - Knorr_S7_td_SurfaceA_ad_6m_LV_A (SPAdes) (version 2) | ecosystem: Environmental > Aquatic > Marine > Oceanic | place...
CATTAACTTGTTAACTATCGGCCCTGTCACCTGTTCTTAGGATATCTTTTGTTCTTTTTGCGTTTTTGGACAGATAGGGGTTGACTTCTAGAGAATGTGGTGCTATAGTATAAACATAATTAGGGCTAACAGAAAGAGGGTACTATGCAATTTGTAATTAAAACACAGACACTTGAGAACTACGGCGCACATAGCGAGAGCGGACGTTATGCAGACGGGAACGCCTACTGGAAGTTTAAGGGTGGCACGACCTACATAGTTAGCGACTGCGAACGAGTGCAGGACGCGGCGGCTTTTGTTATGGCCGCTTTTGGCGAGAACGGCGTAGGATGGAAGGAGTATCCTGCAGAGTATCTAGACATACACGAATGGGTAGAGGAGCTAGAAGCAGACGACGAAGACTATAGAGACTTTAAGAAGGAGACTGCGGTCTGCGTGAGCCCTAAGACGGGACGCAAGTTTACAAAAGGCTGGCAGGGTTTTTGAACAAAAAGGGGTTGACACAGACAGATACCTGTGTTATATTAAGTACATAATTAGAAAACAGAAAGAGGGCAAAATGGCTAGAGAAGCAACAAACAGACTTTTAGAGATGATAGAGAACGGCGAGGTCTCTAAGGACGATGTGGTTATGGCTTGTGTGAAATACATGAGCGAAGACGAAGTGGCAGACATGTGCCACTGCAACGAAATAGACTTAGGTCTAGACGAGGAGGAAGAAGAGGACGAAGACTGGGACGGACAGCCTAGTTGGGAACAGGAGTGGGAGGATTTTGGTGAGTGCTACGAATAGCACTCTGCCTCCCACAAAAGGGAACGAGTAGAAACGTGGTTAGGCCTAGCCCCTATATACAAGCCTAGGCGGGAACAGGGAGGCGCCCTCTAGAAAGGCCTCCCATTTTTTTTCAATTTTATAGATAGGTAAAAAGGTCAGAGCTCCGTGCCCTCCCGTTTGCCGTGTTCTAGACCCTCGTCTTATCCGCCATCCTCAATTATAATATAGCAAAAGACAGCATAGAAGTCAACCTCTTTTTTGCCAAAATGTTACAGGAATTGCAGGCATCGGGAGCGTAGTTTATTGTAACACAGAAATTTTGGTTTGTCAACCGGTTTTGGATAAATTTTTTGGGTCCGAACCAGGTTCAAGGTAGGCCAGAAAAAACCTAGCAAAATCAATGACTTAGGAAAAAAGATCCTAAGTGCTTGAAAACATTAGATAATTTTGGACATTTTTCGCTTGCAATGTGCGTAATTAGATGCTATAACTAATATAACAATTAACAAACAGAGAGGGCCTGTTAATGCTAAAAATTACTAAAACAAAAACTAAAAAGCAATCCTATGCAGATGTGCAGGATACTATTACAGAACATTCTGTAACAGGATCTGTGCAACTTGCAGGAGACTCTATATGGGGATACACAGGGCCTAGCACTGTAGATGTTAGTGCTATACAGGTTGTAGAAACTGTATACACAGATGATAACACTACAAGCACACTTGTAAATGTAACACACAACACAACGTGGGACATCTACACAGACTCTGCATTTGAAAATGCAATTAGCAAAGTGTTAGGATTTGCTGTTAGCTTTACAGAACAGGGGATGCAGGACAACAATTATGCAAGTTTAGAAGCATAAAAAAATCTGCAGCACAATGCATTTTTTACTTGCATTGTGCTGCATTCTGTGCTACATTAATAAAATAACAAACGCATAATAGGAGGGCAATTTATGCAAAACACAACAGATAATAATTGGCAACGCATAGGCGAAAACACAGATCCTATGTTAGGTGCAAACTACCTAGAGGACGCTAACAAAAGCATATGGGACCTAGTGCCTACTGCAGAAGTGTTAGAGAAAATAGATCCTAAGGCTCTAGAAGCAGAATTTACTATGCAGGAAAAACAATTTATTGTAGATTTCCTAGCAGGTACTATTTCTACAGAAACAGAAATAAACGCAGAGAGCCTAGCAGATAAAAAGTTTGGACCTAGCTTTGCACGTATACAGGATCCTATAGAAGTTGCACAACATTACATTGCACTTATGGAAACTGCAGATTATGATTCTGCAACCTATACTGCACCTATAGAAAAGTTTGCAGAAGCTATCTATAGCTACGACACAGAGTACAGGGAAAGCATTGTAGAGCAGTTTATGTATGCTTGCCTACAGGCTGCACAGAAGTATGAGCCTGCACGTAAAAATATGCTTACATTACCTGCACGTTTAGGAAATGCGTGGTAGTTAACGTGTTAATAAAAAACAGGTTGCATTAATTTGCAGCCTGTGCTATAACAATATAATAACAAATGCATAGGAGGGCAGTATGCACACAAACACAAACGCAGAATATTGTTTAGATACAGACTCTGTACAAACAATAGAAGTTGCAACTAAAACTAAAAAAGTAGAAAGTTGCACTAACTTAACAGTCTACAAAATTGTAGAAAATGCAAAACGCATACTAGACAGTTTGGATCTAGAGCAGGATCCTACTTGTAGCAGATACTTTATAATGTATGCAAACATCTACAAGGATCTAGCAGAGCTGTACTACACAGACGTAGTAGAAGAATATTACTGTGCAGTAGATAAAGTGCTAGACGTCTGTGTTAAGCATTTAGAATATGTAGACGACGCAGGCATATTTACAGAGCTACTAGCAGGCACAGCACTTGCAGATAAAAACGTAGACGATTACACATACTTGTCTAGTTAACGTGTTAACTAAAAACAGGTTGCATTTACTTGCAACCTGTGCTACATTAATAAAATAACAAACGCATAGAGGAGGGCAACATATGCAAAATACTAGATTTATTACGTACAGAGAACAGGAAGTAGCAGAAGGAGAATACGTAGAGGGCGTTGTTGTAGAATTTGCAGGCAAATATTTTTGGCTGTTAGAAAACGGCGACTGCACAGAAACAGACGTTAGTGCTGCAGACTTAAACTGTGCAGACGATTTTATTGCAGAAAATGTTTTTACTGCAATAGATTTAGCAGACAAGAAAAATGTACACTACAGCGTAGACAAGGTTGCTGAATTTGCAGAGGACTTGTACACAGAAACAATAGGCATTAAACATAATGTTTAATGCACAGACCCCGCTGCTTGTGTGTGTAGAATCTAATTAACAAGTTAACTAAAAACAGGTTGCATTTACTTGCAACCTGTGTTACTGTAATAAAATAACAACTACAACATAGGGGGCATTATGTTAACAATCTACGCACTAGCACATGACAGCAACAGCACAGAAGACGTGTACATTAGCCTGCACGATAAAGTTAAGCTGTATATAAAACTAACAGACGACCTAGGCAAGACCCTAGTAGAGCAGAGTGTTACAAGCCTAAAGCAGGCCGTAGACGCACTTAAAAATTACACAGTAACAGATGTAGATGTATGCTATAACGTAGACGTTACAGACTCTATCTACAACCTAGCTAATAGGATCTGTTTACGTTACCTACCTAAATAACCTATACCTACGCTTAACAGCCCTGCACACACTAAGCACCCTAAACAGGCTTAGTGTGTGCCTAAACACTAAATGCCTGCTCAATTAGTTAACACGTTAAATACCCCTCATAGTTTTTTCTGCAGGTCTTTCTAGGCCAGGCGTTCTTTCTGCACCATTGGTGTTCATCTCAGTTCAGAACCCCTGACGAGGTCGTTAACATGTTAACTAAAAAAAATAAAAAAACACTTGCATTATGTTTAGACTTGTGCTACATTAAAACAATAACAATATAGAGGGCACTATGTTAACACAAAAAGCACTAACTAAAAAACTTACTGCAACTTATTGCAGTACTACTAACAATCTGTTTGTACATAAAGCAAACATAAAAGCGTCTAATGTGTACACGCAAAACACAAATAAAATTATACGCAACTTAAATGCACAACAACAAGCAGCTTTTAAACAGCTTCCTAATACTTGTATGCAAAAAGTAAAGCGTTTTAATTTTAAAGCGTTTTCTAGTTTGCAAAAATTATTTACATAAATGCAAAAAAACACTTGCAATTTATTTGCAAGTGTGCTACATTAATAAAATAACAATAGCAACTACGAGGGCAGTATGCAAAACTTTAAAACAATTACTAAAAAAACAACTGAAAAAATTTACAGTGTACACGCGGATGCAGTACACGCAGTAATGGAAAACGCACAAAAAATTGTTGCAAACTTGTGTTTGGATTATGACAGCACAGGCTCTATGCACTACGTTAACGCAACAAAAATACTTGCAAACTTAACGGAAAATTATTACGCTTATTGCGACGACGAATATATTAGCGTTGCGGAAGTTATGGAAAGTTTTAATGTGCTAACGTACTACGACGAAAAGCATTTGTACGATGACTGCGTTGAAAATACTGTGTTTGAAAAGTTGGATTTTTACGACTACTGTAGTTTGTGCAACTAAAAAAATAAAAAAAACACTTGCAATTTATTTGCAAGTGTGCTACATTATTAAAATAACAGTAACAACATAGTTAGGGCAATATGTTAAACACAACACAAGTTAAGCAATTAGTAAAACAGCGTTTTGGAAATTATGCAAAATGCTATGTTAACAAATGCAAATACAACAACAAACGCAATTTAGCATTTGTAATGCAAACAAATTTAACAGACGCAGAATTAAAAGCATTAGCAACAGAAGTAGGCTGTACAAGTGTTAAGCAAACAAAAACACAATACGACTACGGATACAAGCAATTAAGCAATGCGTATAAAAACTTTTATTTGCGTTTTGTACACGTAAATTTTAATTAAAAAATAGAGGGCTTTTATGTACACTTATAAAATTATGCAAAGCGAAAACGCTAAAACGTACGGCAACGGAAATGTAAGTGTTAGAATAGAAATTACTAACACAGACACAAATGAAACTAAAGTGTGCGACGACTTTACATATTTAGACGACGACGAGCAGGAAACGCTTGCACACATTTTTAATAGCAATTTTGAAAGTTAACAAGTTAATAAAAAAGTGGTTGCAATGTAGTATTTTTTGTGCTACATTGTAACTACAATAAAAACAGCATAGAGGGCTAAGTTATGCGTAATTTACAAGTGCATTTTACATACAATGTAAACGGAACAGAAGTGCAGGATTTGTGCGTAGTGCAAAGCAAAACAAAACGCTTTGCTATGGGGCAGCAAATGCTAACACAATTTAAACTTGCAAAGCAGTTAGATTTAAAAGCAGAGGACATTACTTTAACACATTATTATGTGTGTTAAAAAAAATCCAATAAAATCAAACACTTAGCATCTTTTTTGCTAAGTGTTTGAAAACAAAGGATTTTATGGGGTTGACAAACAGATAAAAAGAGTCTATAGTCTATATATAAAGTTAGAAAAGAGGGTAACAAATATGGGAATGAGCGGATACATTTTAGATTTAGAAGAGCAGTTTGACACTAAGGTTGAGACTGCTATTAAGCAGAGCGAATGCATAGACGAAGCAGTTGCAGAGGCTATGAAGCACAGAAGCCTAGTAGCACATATGACAGACGACGAAGTTGTAGAATATGTGCATGAGGGTTGGAACGAAATTTGGAGCAATTATCTGTAGGGGGCACCTAATGAAAATTATACGAAGCAAAAGAACAGTGGCGTGGCTGAACAATAGGACAAACCTAAATCCGCCTAAGTTATTTTCTACCCTAGGAAAAAAGGGGTTGACAAAAGAAGATAAAGACGCTACAGTCTATAAACAATTAGAATTTAATTTTATGAGGGCACAATGATTAGAATTTTTAACTCTGCACATTTTAGAGAAACTGGCGATGAGAGATTTGTTTCTCTAGACGATGTTAACGTTGTAACGCAGAAGATATGCGAATTTACTTCTGCACCCTATATCCTATTTGAGCACAAAGACTTTCCTCTAGGTGCACTTAGGGCAGAATACAATGGCGAGCATTGGAGCTGCGATTTAGATTAGATTTTGGTAAAAAAGAGGTTGACCTATAGACAAAAAGAGTCTATAGTTAATATATAAGTTAAACAAACAGCTGGAGGGCAAAATGGCAACAACAAAAACTTTTTCTGTAGCAGGTACTTCTACACTAAACGGCGTAACTAAAGTTAGGTTTGCAAACGACTTTGTAAGCAGACTTAAAATACTCTACAAAAACGGACACGAAAATGTAGAGCTTTTAGAGCTAGGTGGCGAGCACACTAAAGCAGAGATCTGCACAATCCTAATGGCACATCCTAAAATGCAGAGCGAGGAGCAACAGGGTGCTATCTACGAATTTGTAGTTAGAAACTGCAAGGAGATTAAGCAGGAAATAGAAGCTAAAATGCTAGAGGCAGAGGAGGCATAGTTAGGGGCACAGCCCCTAACTTAGGGGTTGACATTTCTGTCACATGAGACTATACTGTATAAACAATGAAGGCAAACTTAAGAGGGTAATATGAACAATATCAGAATACTACAAGGAACTTACAAGATCAGAGGCAAAGACGTGGACCTATCAGGCATGGTCTTTCCATTGGTAGAAGAGTTCAAGGTCGGAGCCAAAGGTGGCTATGTCACAGTCGACGGCAAAGCTGTCGCAGGCTTTCCAGATCGTAACATCAAGATCGCATGCAACGGAGCGGCTGACTATGAGGATGCATCCGGTGCACAGATAACCAAGAGAGAAGAGACTGACGAAGAGACAATCGATCGACTCAGAGAGCGGTTCGACATGCTCGAAGATATGACACGTGCCACAAAGAAGGGTGATGTACGTGCTATGATAGTGTCAGGACCTCCAGGTGTAGGTAAGAGTTTCGGAGTAGAGAAAGTACTTGGCAAGCATGATCTCATCGCACAGTTGGGTGATAGACCAGCCAAGTATGAAGTTGTCAAGGGTGCTATGTCAGCTATAGGCCTCTACTGTAAACTGTACAAGTTCGCGGACAAGGATAACGTTATCGTGTTCGACGACTGTGACTCAGTGTTTGCAGATGAGCTTTGTCTGAACATACTCAAGGCGGCTCTAGACTCTAAAAAGACACGTAGGATCCATTGGAACACAGACAGCTTCAAGTTGCGTAACGAAGGCGTGCCAGACTCATTCGAGTTCAAAGGTTCAGCCATATTCATTACCAACCTAAAGTTCGACAAGAGCAAGGGCAAGATCAGAGAGCATCTGATGGCACTTGAGAGTAGATGTCACTATGTGGATCTAACGATAGATACGGAACGTGAGAAGATGTTGCGTATCAAGCAGATTGTCAGTGATGGCATGTTATCTGAATACAAGTTCGCTGAAGAACTTCATCAGGAGATCATAGACTTCATTGACATCAATAAGGCAAGGCTTCGTGAGCTGTCACTAAGAACAGTATTGAAGGTTGCCGATTTAGCCAAGGCGTTTCCAATGAAATGGGAAGCTATGGCTGAAAACACCGTGATGAAACGTTAATGCCCTCAACGTTCATGGTGTAACTAGGGTAGAAGACGTAGGCCCTCACGCTCTTCTACATCCGGCCCGGGTTGAGCTCACCGCCCTCATTAGAGCTCCCCGGGCATTTTCTTTTCCAAAAGAGGTTGACCTTTGACGCAAGAGAGTCTATATTAAGAGTATAGTTAATAACAAAGAGGGTGACAATGAAAGTAACAGTAGTACACACAGCGTTTGAAGACGCTCCGCAGATAGTGGCAGAAGTTAATTCTCCGCATGCCAAGGTAGAAGAAGCACTAGAATATGCCTACCGTTGGACCAACAATGTTATGGGTTCATGGAGCCGCAAGCAGGAGATGTTTGAAGACGGCTCAGCCAACGGCGATCTCAACGACAATGTCGTAGTTAAGGCTCCACTGCACGAAGGTGGCATGGGACTGCGTTCAACATCCGTAGGCGATATGATGCACGTGGACGGACGTTCATTTGAAGTGGCACGTTTAGGTTTTCAGGAACTTATATAATTTAGGGGTTGACACTGTAGCATTAACGTGCTACAGTGTATGTATAAATTAAACAAGCAGGAGGGCAATATGCTTACTACAGAACTACATAACAGAGCACTTAAGGCAGCAGAGACTGCGACAGCAAACTATATTAGCAAATATGGCGAGCATGACGCATGTGGCTTTGCTTGGGTAACAGCCTACGTAAACGGCGCAAGCAAGCTAGGCAAAAGTTTTAAACAACAGGGCTTTGACAAAGCCTACGGAGGCGGCTGGCAGTTGTGGAATCCTAGCAACAGTTGGACGCAGAGCATAAGTGCTAAGGAGGCAGGTGCAGAAGCCTACGTAGATACTGTACGTGCAGAGCTTCCGGACGTTAAGCTCTACAGCAACTCTAGAATGGACTAGGTTGCTACAGCGATAGGAGACAAAAATGCGTAGCAGAAATGTTACGCATTTTTTTTGAGCGAGGCGTCGGAGTGTCAGCTCCCGAGTCGAAAAAAAAATAAAAATAAAATAAAAATTCAGAATCGAGAGGCGGGAGGTGTGTTTTTACAATAAACACATTTTCTAGCAGAGCTCTTAGCGATTTTATACCGATGCTCGTTCACCACCTCGAATCTGTAAGTACTTCACCAAAAAAATCCGTGCGGCAAATTTTTTTTCACACAGGACCCATTTCGGATAAGTATTTCTATGACACAAAACATTATCATAATACTTGCAGTACTAGCACTAGTCCTCACAGTTATATACACCAACTGTTCACAGTGTGCGTTTTACTACGTTCCTGTGTAAATACACTATAGAGGTAACAACAACTAGAGGGCAGAAATGAAACACATGTGTATATACACTCAAGATCCACAGTTCGCAACAGTGCTTAACATACTAAAAAACCATGCAATCGCGGTAAGCATACACGTGAACCGCACACGCTTTGAAATATCAACTGATCATCCTATGTATTCATATCTAGCATTGATATGCAAGGATATCTCACACGAAACTGATCATGCACTCGGAGTATAAACTACAGTTCAACTATATCAAGTATAGACACGGTGTAACACAAGCACACATACCAAGTGAAGTATACTGTGACTCAGTAACACACACTGCACTCATAGACCTGTACATAAAGCACAACATAAAATGCACACAACCCAACTCTACAACACTGGTATTTGAAACAGGTGCGGATCGCATGTTAGCACAGTTAGCACTTTCAAACGAAAAAGAATACACTGTTACGTGTGCATAACAACCCCTCTTACACAGTGGCGTTGTGACGTAGTCTACACGCAAAAGACATCTATAATTACGAATCGTTGTTTAAGGTGTATTGCGTAGCACTGCAAGAGGCGTACAATGGCGATACACTAAAAACACACAGTAAAGCACAGTTAGCTACATTGATACTGGCCATTAGAAATCGCTACCGCAAACTACTTCGTAGCTTCGTAAAATCTGCGTTAACCGCAAGCGGCTTTTTGGCGCGGAACCGCTTCGCGGCATAAGTACATACATGCGATACTCACAGTTCAGAGAAGATGCGATTCGTCCCAACGACATGGAACACATGATCAATCGCACCAATGTTGTGGCTGATATATGCAATGAAATGGGAAAGAAACCTTTGATGTATCGTCAGTTCAAAGCGGATGAAAGCCGCTCAATCTTTCGTTTTGTAGTCAAGGTCACGCCCAAAGACAATAGAGAATGGCACGGTAACAAACACAATCCCGCACAGGAGCGTGTGATCAAAGAACTGGGCATACGGAACCCTGTATGGGCCACACTGGAACCTCACACAGGAACTCGTGCTCCTTTTGGTGTTAATCATATAATGATACCTGTGGGCAACTATCAAATACATCATTCATCAGAAGTAGAAGACCTAGGCCGTCGCAAAGACGCCGCAGAGTTCATAGACACCTATGCAACAGGTTGGCCTGACAAATCACACGGCTCTAACGAAATCATAGTGGACTGTGTAAACTACTATCTGGTCAATGTGGGAGACTTTGTGGGTGCATACGCAGGCAAGAAGGCCAAAGCAATCATTGACAAAGAACACTGGAGCACGTGGTCTAATCTCAACACAGAACTGCTCAAAGCCACATTCTCAACCTATAGAGATGTGGGATGGTACTTGGCCAATCCTGTGACCAACTACTTTCGTTGGTTGAGCACCTTGGATCGCAATCCCAACATCATAGGGCAACGTGATCGCAGTAGATACTAGCGCCACTCCGCAAATGTGTATGAGTCAACAGTTGATGCTTCTATGTAGTCTGAATTGTTTTGATGTCGCACACGTCCCGCACCTGCCACAACATCTCCATCACGATATGACATAGGCTTCTGCACAACAACATCTATGTACTCACCATAGTTGGTGCCCAGTGTGAGGAATGTTACCCAACGACCTGTGCGTCCTCGGAACACACGACCGTTTGCGATCACACCCGCAAACTCAACACGATCCAACCACTGCTGGCGTACACCCAATGA
>Ga0208390_1000967_pt1 | contig 10438 bp, 12 predicted proteins | sample Knorr_S7_td_Surf_FD_185594 | JGI IMG/M metagenome (GOLD analysis project Ga0208390, IMG submission 185594) | Marine microbial communities from Southern Atlantic Ocean transect - Knorr_S7_td_SurfaceA_ad_6m_LV_A (SPAdes) (version 2) | ecosystem: Environmental > Aquatic > Marine > Oceanic | place...
GAGTCTGCATTGGACTTGATATCTATAAATTCAAATAGTTCGTTTGTGTATTGGATTTGTACAATAATGGGCTATGTGATTTTCTTTTATTTAGTTTTAAAAAACTCACCAATTGGTGAACACGACGGATAGTAAAAATTAGGAAAAAGTACAATTAACCCCCAATTCTCTTTACATAATGACCCTCTGATTCTAAAATTGATATAATCCCCTCTCTTTTATCTCCTTGAAAAAACATCTCATTATTTTTAATGCTTCCACCAATACCAAGCTTATTTTTAATATGTTTTGATAAACTTCTTAATTCATTTCTATTTAAACCCGTAAAACCTTTTAAAATGATCACAGGGTTACCGGCTCTTCCCTTTATGGAGTAATGAGCCTGTAAACTTTGTTTAATTTTGTTTCGCTTTACAATTTGTTTAAACTCTGGCTTATATTCTTTTGGAATAAGTGATTTTAAATCTTGAAGAGAGTGTAATTTTTTCATTACAAAACACCAATTTCTTTTAGTCTTTGAATTAGAAAATCATGTGCGGTAATATCATCAAATTTTTTTGGATTTTCATTATTAATACATGATTCTAAAACATCTAGTTTCATAGTACCTACAGGATGAAGAAAGAACGGAATTGAATATCTTGACTTCTTCCAAAGATGTTTTGGAGGATTAATGACCTTGTGAATAGTAGATTTTAACTTATTATTAGTATATCTAGAAAGCATATCACCGACATTAATTATAATTTCATCCTTCTCAGCTATTGCATCAATCCACTTACCTTCATTAGTTAATACTTGCAAACCTTTTCCGTGAGCACCCATGAGCAGTGTTATTAAATTTATATCACCATGAGCGGCAGCTCTTTCAGCTCCGCTAGGTTTAGTTTTAATAGGAGGGTAGTGAATCGGCCTAAGAATGCTATTTCCTTTTTCTACGAATTTATCAAAGTGATCTTCCTTTAAGCCAAGAAATAAAGAAATAGCTCTTAGCACATATATAGATGTTTTTTCTAATGATTTATATACTTTTTTTCCAATTTTGTTAAACTCTGGAAGTTCATTAACAGTTAGATTTTTTGGATATCCAAACTTTAAGTATTCCGATTCATCAAGATATTGTCCAAAATGCCAGAATTCCTTTAAATCTCCATGTTTTTTTCCTTTAGCATGCTCTTTACCAAAAGATGTATACCCTCTTTGACCAGCAAAACCTTTCAATTCATATTTACATTTTATATTCTTTGGAAGGTTGAAAAATTTTTTAATGTATTTATATATATTTTTAATATCTGAGTCTTTTAAAAAATGTCCTTTAAGGGCTACAAATCCTATTTCTTGGTATGCCTTTCCTAACTTATTTACAAAATCTTGTTTTAAAGACAAGTCATCTGAAATAAAATCACTTAAATTAACAGACGGAATATTTGGCATAATCTAAATTTTGATTGAGGAGTAGGGCAGATTAAAAGCGTCGGCAACAGCTTTGTAAACAATGTTGCCATTTACAATATTCAATCCTTTCCTGAGAGGTTTATTGTCAACACATGCTTTTTTCCAACCTTTATTGGCTATTTCAATTGCATAATAAACTGTTGCGTTAGTTAATGCTTCGGTTGAGGTCATAGGTACAGCACCTGGCATATTTGCTACCGAGTAATGTAAAACATCGTCTATGATATAAGTAGGAGAGTTGTGAGTTGTGGGTTTTGTTGTTTCAAAACAGCCTCCTTGATCAACTGCTACATCAACTAAAACAGTGCCTTTTGATAAGTCTTTTAGCATTTCCTTTGAGATTAGGTTAGGAGCTTTGGCTCCTGGCAGAAGTACTGCACCGATCACCAAATGAGCATTGGAGATAGCCTCCTTAATATTATATTGATTAGAAAATTTGGTTTTTACGTTTTTTGGCATAATATCATCGAGCTCCCTCAGTCTATCTAAACTAATATCTAATATGGTAACATCTGCACCTAAACCAGCTAACATTTTAGCAGATTGAGTTCCTACAGTTCCACCTCCAATGACAACGGCTTTTGCAGGATTAACACCTGGAACACCACCTAATAAAATCCCACAACCTTTTTGATGTTTTTCAAGAAATTTTGCACCTTGTTGGGCTGCCATTCTTCCAGCAACTTCAGACATTGGAGTCAAAAGTGGAAGAGATTTATCTAAGTTTTCAACTGTTTCATAAGCAATACAAACAGCTTTACTGTCGACCATTGCTTTTGTAAGCTGTAAAGATGATGCAAAATGAAAAAAAGTATATATAATTTGATCTTTTTTAATTAGGGAATACTCTCTTTTTAAAGGTTCCTTAACTTTAATTATCATTTCAGAAATATTATAAATATCCTCAATACTATCAACGATTTTGGCACCAATATTTAAAAAATCTTTATCAGAATATCCGCTACCTTCTCCAGCAGATTTTTGGACATATACATCATGATTATTTTGTATTAATGTTTGAACGCCTGATGGTGTCATCCCAATCCTGTACTCACTCTCTTTAATTTCTTTTGGTACCCCTATAATCATAAGTCAAATATATGACTATTTAAAAAGATTTGAATTTATTGATGGGAAAATTTTAAGAGCATTTTGATGGTAAACTTTCTTTAATACTGAATCTGGTAAGTTAAGACCATAAAGCCTCCATAAACCATGTCTTTTTCTAAAATATTCAATGTACTCATCACTTGTTTCCAAAACTTGAAAATATAAATAGTATTCCTCCTTATTATAATTATCCTTTCCAAACAATATGCGATCTTGATGTTTTATAAAGAATTTTCTTGCAGAAACTGGTTGTCTACCTAATTCATTAATTACTGCTCCAAATTCAACATAAACGTTTGGAAGATCAATTAATTGTTGATCTAATTTGGATAAATTATTTCCATACCATCCCATATGAGCATTAATAAAAGTTGTTTTAGGATTCTTTTTAAACATATTATATTGCTCATTCATAACTATTTCAAATGAAGGATATTTATCTGACGGTCTGAAACTACTTGGGCGTTGTTTTGCATGAAGCCACCTTTCATTATACTTGTCAATATTTTGAAAAAACGCTATCGGTTCACCTGAATGAATCAGTACTGGTAAATTAAGTTCAGCACATTTTTCCCAAATAAACTGCAATCTATCATCATCAACTTTGACTCTGTTGCCCTCGCCATCTTTTAGGTTTAAGCCCAAGTTTTTGTATATCTTTAATCCAGTTGCACCAATCTTTGATGCATTTAAAAGGTATTTTTCTGTATTAAGCTTAAAATCTTTTCTTCCAATTTTAGAAAGATCAAGGTTAACAAAAACACCAAATCTTTCAGGATAATTTTTTTTAATATTATTTATAGATTTTGATAAATTTAAATCCATTAAATCTTGTTTGCCTGAAAAAACTGCAAAGCCGGATCCACTTAAGTTAATTTGATATTTCATATTTAAACTATCCATTTCTTCAATGAGATTGTCTAAATTCATTATTGGCATATTCCAATGATGACTATGAACATCAATGAAAGGAAACTTAGATCTGGTTTTTGGGTTTTGAGGAACAACAAGAGTAGAAATAGGAGAGTAATCCTCAATATCCATTAAATTATTCTTTTTTTGAATTCTATCAATTGTGTAATAAGAAATCCCAAAAACTAATAATAATAATAAGGATAATGAAATAAAAAAAACTAATAGCTTTATTAAAAACCTAAATGAAAAGAACTTCATTTTACTTTGAATGGCAAAGATACTTTAGTCTTATCCCATGAAAAATCAATATAATTTGAGATAGAGTCACCAGAAAAATCGATTGTAAATTGTTCAACAGGATTAAATAATTGACTTGTTAAAACTTTGAAACGTGCAATATCAGAATCTGAGGGTGGTTGATTTATTCCAAAATAATAAATTTCACTATTTAAAAATATATCCCAAGACTTAGAGTTAGGAATAGTGTAAATTGAATAAGTACCTGCAGACAGGGAATCAGCTCCAAAAATTAAAGTTTTATCTGTTTCTATAAAAGTATGTTTATTAGCACCTGTTCTCCAATAAACTCCGTGAGGAACCAAAGCACCATCAGTTTCTTCACCAAAAATTAATCTGTCATTTTTATAAGGACGGCTGTAGGTTATAGAAATATTAGTGTTTTTTAAAGATACAGTTTCAAGAGGACTGACTGGGTTAGTGACCGTATATACAGCAAATAAACTTATAAATATAATTACAGCTAATAGGGAGTATAATATTTTTTTCTTCATAACAAATAAAATTTAACATAATATAAATTATAGTTCATTTATATCTTATTTATTTTTACGGCATTTAATCCTTTTTCACCACGAACTGTGTCAAATTCAACTTTATCACCAACTCCTAGAGTGTCTTTGCATTCACTAAAATGAAAAAAATATGAATCATGAGATGTTAAGTTTTTAATAAAGCCAAATCCTTTATCTGGCTCATAAAAAGTTACTTTACCTTGTATTTTTTCGTCAAAATCTTGATTTTTTGCAGCACCTAAGTTTATTGACTCTAAACTTATTTCTTCTTTTTCTGCTGGATCAGGTGGTGTATCAGTGAAATTACCTAGATGATCAACATATACAAATTCATCTTGCTTCAATTCACCCTTTTCGCGAGCTTCTTTGCGAGCTTGCATTTTTTTTCTTTTTTCCTCTCTTTTTTTAGCTTTATTTTTTTCTCTTTCTAACTTATTGAATGTTTGTTGTGATTTTGCCATTAATTATATTTGATTTCAAATTTAATAATTATTCCTTTAAAAATCATTGTCCTATAATTTTGAAGGTTTTTTATCTTTTTACTTTCCATAAATAACGCATATGTGCGCATTTGTAGTTTAGTTGTAAAAATCTCATTATCAATAAAATAAATTTATTTTTTTATTTTTTAGTGATAATATTAATATAAAAAAAACCCCTGATGGGGGTTTAATTTATTTAATTAAAATCTTTATTAAGGTGAGTTGTAAACTCTTAGTGTAGTTGATGAAAATGATTGAATTGTTGTTGAATATTTATTTGCTGTTGTTAAAAATTTTTCACTTCCAGGATTTGCAAGTACAGCTTCTCTACCTTTTAACCAATCACCTAAATTATTTGATCTAGCAATCATAATGTGTGATACATGATCATTTCCTCCGCTTATAATTTCGTGCAATTCTATGGTTCCATCAAAATTATTAGAATTTGCAGCAATAAATCCAGCAGCCAATTCTGCATATTTAGGAATATCTTTTACATCCACACCCCAAATATTAGAATACTTATATCCAACTTTAGAAGGGTCAAAAATTAATGGGCTACCTAAAACACTTCCTTCCCACTTAGCAACTTGTTCAAAGATTTTATTGAGCAATTTACCTTCAGCTGTAGGTGGTGGACCTCCACCCCATCCTGCAAACACGCTAGCATCTTCTCCCAAAAAACAAACCTGATGAGTAAAGTCCTCGGTACTGCTTTTAAATTCGATTTGGAGTAAAAATACAGTATATGGAATCATTTCGCCCGCAGGTGATTCAAATAATGCATCCATTGCCTCAACTAATTCCTCAGCATCAGAATTGTTCTCAACACTAAAGTTGAAACAACCCCAATAAGCCTTTTCTTGTGACTGCACAAAAAAAGACGTTAATAGTAATATTAATATATATTTTTTCATCTATATAATATATAAAATTTAATCTTAATTGGAAATTATTTATTCCTTGTCTTCAACTCATTAACTACATCATCAATTTTAAATCCTCTTTTTTGAAGAATTAATAAAAAATGAAATAAAAGATCCCCTGATTCCTCAATAAAAAGCTTATCATCGGAATTTTTTGATGCTATTACCAACTCTGTAGCTTCCTCTCCTACTTTTTGAGCAATTTTATCAATTCCTTTTTTAAACAAGTTTGAAACATAACTCCTTGAACTAGAATTCATTATCCTACTTTGAATTATTTCTTCCAACATATATAAAAAACTCTTTTCATTTACTTCTTCCCAACAAGTATCATCACCTTTATGACAGGTTGGTCCCATTGGAGTTACTTTAACTAACAGGGCATCATTATCACAATCAGCTTTAATTGAATCTAATTTTAGAATATTACCACTGGTTTCTCCCTTCATCCAAATTCTATTTTTTGATCTACTGAAAAAATGAATATTTCCTGTTGAAACAGTTAAATCAACTGCTTTTTGATTCATATAACCAAGCATTAAAACACAATATGTTTTTTTATCTTGAATAATTGCTGGAACTAAACCATCCTTACTCTTATTAAAATCTATTTTCATAATCTAACTTTTATATTATTTTTCACTAAGTTTTCCTTAAGATTTTTGATTTCTATTTCCTTGAAATGAAAAACACTTGCAGCAAGGGCTGCATCGGCTTTTCCTATTTTAAAAACATCTGTAAAGTCTTGTATTGTTCCAGCCCCTCCTGAAGCAATAACCGGAATTGTTAGCCTATCAGATAATTTTTGAAGGATATCTAGAGCAAAACCACTTTTTGTTCCATCATTATTCATTGAGGTGAATAAAATCTCGCCAGCTCCCCTATCTTGAACTTCAAGAGCCCAATCAATAAGCTTAATTTTTGTTTTTTCTCTACCACCAACCAAATAGACAAACCATGAATCATTAACAAATTTTGCATCGATAGCAACAACAACGCATTGATTGCCAAACTTCAATGATATTTCATTAACTAAATTTGGTGTTTTGACAGCTTGAGTGTTAATAGATATCTTATCTGCTCCGTTTCTAAGTAAAGATGAAACGTCATCCAGAGATTTGATTCCGCCTCCAACTGTAAATGGGATATTTATATTTTCAGAAATTTTTTTTGCCAATTTAGATAGAGTTTTTCTTTTATCCTTAGTTGCGGTGATATCTAAAAAGACTAATTCATCAGCACCTTCATCTGAGTATATTTTTGCAAGTTCAACTGGATCTCCAGCGTCAATCAGGTTTAAAAAATTAACCCCTTTGACTGTCCTGTTGTTATCAATATCAAGACATGGAATTATTCTTTTAGCTACCATACTTTTTTATTGCATTCTTTAAATTAATTTTATTTTCATAAACAGCTTTTCCAGTTATTACACCGTAACAATTAATGTCGTATAATTCTTTAATATCATTTTCAGCAGAAACGCCTCCAGAGGCTATCAAATTTATTCCTTTGAATTTATTCAGAATTTTTTTATAGTTCTCTAAACTTGTACCATTCAGAGCACCATCTTTAGATATATCAGTTATGATGAAATATTTTAAACCCAGTTTGTAATAATCATTAATAAATTCAAATAAATCTAAGTCAGTTTCCTCTGTCCAACCATTAATTTTAATTCTGTTTTTTAAAAAATCAACTCCAATAATTATTTTATCAGATCCGTATTTACTGACAGAATTCATAACTAAATCTTTATTTGTAACAGATATAGTTCCAAGAGATATTTGATTTACGCCTAAATCAAAAGCATTTAAAATTTCGTAGTCATTTTTAATTCCACCTCCAAAATCAACCTTTAAACTAGTATTCATGCAAATTTCTCTGATGGATTTTTTGTTGATTATCATTTTTGATCTTGCACCATTTAAATCTACAACATGAAGATTGGTTACACCCATATCCTCAAACTGTAAAGCTACATCTAAGGGATTCTTATTATAAATCTTAATTTTATCATAATCTCCATTTAAAAGTCGAACACATTTTCCATCATATATGTCAATTGCTGGAATAACTTTCATATTTCTTCAATAAAGTTTTTTATTATTTTTTCACCAACTGATCCGCTTTTTTCAGGGTGAAACTGAGTACCGTAAAAATTATTTTTATTTATTGCTGATGAATAATTTATACCGTAAGTACTACTTGCAATTGTATAATTAGATTTTGGAACATAATAACTGTGAACCATATAAACAAATTCATTTTCTTTTATTCCTTTAAAAATTTTTGATTTTAGTTCCGTAATATTATTCCATCCAATTTGGGGGACTTTCAAGTTCTTATTATCAAATTTTTTTACATCAGAATCAATTATACCAAGACATTTCGTATCACCCTCTTCGCTACTTTTACACAAAAGTTGCATTCCTAAGCAAATACCTAGAAGAGGATGTTTTATATCAACAATAATTTTATCTAAATTTTGATTTTTCAATTTTTTCATAGCATATGAAGCATCTCCAACACCAGGAAAAATAACTTTACTAGATGATAGTATTTCATATGGATCGCTTGTATAATTATGTGAAATACCCAATCTATCAAGACAATGTTCGATGCTCATTATATTTCCAACACCATAATTTACTATTGCTATTTTCATTTATATAATACCCTTTGTTGATGGAAGAATCATTTTAGACTCATCCTTCATTATTGCAGATTTAATTGATTTAGCAAAAGCTTTAAAAATTGATTCGATTTTGTGATGTTCATTCTTACCCTCTGCTTTGATATTTATATTTGCTTTTGCAGTATCTGCAAATGATTTAAAAAAATGAAAAAACATTTCTGTTGGAACGTCTCCAATTTTTTCTCTTTTAAAATTTGCACTCCATGTTATCCAACTTCTACCCCCAAAATCTATCGCGCATTGCGCTAAACAATCATCCATTGGTAGAACAAAACCGTACCTGTTTATACCTATTTTGTTAGATAATAAAGAATTAAAAGCTTCTCCCAATAAAATTGCAGTATCCTCAATAGTGTGATGTTCATCAACATCTAAATCTCCCACAACGTTTAAATCGATGTCGACTAATGAATGTTTAGATAATTGATCTAACATGTGATCAAAAAAAGACAAACCAGTACTAATATTACTTATACCAGATCCATCTAAATTCATTTGTAGTTTTATATTGGTTTCTTTAGTTATTCTAGAAAATTCAGACTTTCTTTCAATTCCTTTTAAATAATCATATATTGTTTTCCAGCTAGAACATCTTTTTGAACAATTAATTTTTGATTTTCTTTCTGATAAATGAATTGAGTTACATCCCAAATTATTGGCAAAAATTATGTCAGTATCTCTGTCACCAATTACAAAAGAAGATTTTAAGTCAACTTCACTATCATTTATATATTTATAAACCATACCTAATCCTGGTTTTCTAGTTTCTAGTTTTTGATGCTCAAAACTAGAATCAATTAAAACATCCATTAAATTTATATTTTCATTCTTTAATGTATTAACAATGAAGTTTTGTACTGGCCAAAATTTTTCATTGGGAAAAGAATCTGTACCCAAACCATCTTGATTCGTAACCAGTACAATACTGTAACCAAGTTCATTGTTAATTTTTTCTAAATACTTTAAAACGCCTGGAATAAAGGATAATTTTTCAAAACTATCAACTTGTTTGTCAGGTTGTGGTTCAATAATAATTGTCCCATCGCGATCTAAAAAAATTATTTTCTTCATAGATTTTTTAATGTTTTTATTAATAACTGATTTTGTTCTGGAGTTCCAACAGTAATTCTAAGACAATTACTACATCCTACAACATTAGATCTATTCCTTACAACAATTTTATTTTGAATTAATTGCTGATATATTTTATTGGCATCATTAAACTCAACCAAAATAAAATTTGAATTTGATGGAAAAACTTTTTTAACAGAATTAATTTTAATTAATTTTTCTGAAAGATTAATTCTTTCAACAATCGTTTCATTTACTTGGTTTGAATTAACGTAATATTTAGATATTGAATTAATTGCTTTTTTTTCAGTTAATGAATTAATATTATATGGTGGCTTTACTTTTTTTATATAATCAATAATATCCTTATTTGAATAACCAATACCTAATCTAATTCCGGCTAAACCTAATGCTTTTGAAAAAGTTTGACTAATAATTAAATTGTCATATTTATTTATTTTTTTTAAAAAAGATTTTTTAGAATAATCTACGTATGCTTCATCAATAAAAACAATTCCTTGAAAAGATTCAATAATCTTTATTATTGACTTTTCATCAAATATGTTTCCTGTTGGATTGTTTGGATTGGTTATAAAAATAATTTTTGTATTAGAGTCAAACTTAGAAATAACTTTTGATGTATCTATTTGAAACTTATTATCTAAATTAACAGTAATATTTTCAACATCATTTATTTTAGCTGATACACCATACATTCCATATGTTGGATTTAATGTTATAATTTTATCAATTCTTGGTTTACAAAAAATCCTAATTACTAGATCAATTAATTCATCAGTTCCATTGCATAAAACTAGATTATCATTATTTACATCTTTATAAGAACAAATTAATTTAATCAACTTTAAATGCCTGTTATCAGGATATCTATTTAAATCATTTCCATAAGAACTTTCATTTGCATCAAGATAGATAAAATTTTTATCAGACTTAAAATCGTCTCTCGCCGAT
>Ga0208390_1000968_pt1 | contig 10437 bp, 6 predicted proteins | sample Knorr_S7_td_Surf_FD_185594 | JGI IMG/M metagenome (GOLD analysis project Ga0208390, IMG submission 185594) | Marine microbial communities from Southern Atlantic Ocean transect - Knorr_S7_td_SurfaceA_ad_6m_LV_A (SPAdes) (version 2) | ecosystem: Environmental > Aquatic > Marine > Oceanic | place...
GTATTTCTGTCATTTATGATGTAAATATAACCAAAATTTTTTATTCATGTAAACAATTGTGTAATTAGCTTATAATTCGGACTTGACATTTTGAAAATGCTAAATAATAAAAAAATTTTAATTACAGGAATTGCGAACAAATTCTCTATAGCTAATGGAATTGCTCAAAGTATGAGCAAAAATGGAGCTGAACTTGCTTTTGCATACCAAAATGAACGTTTATTAAAAAAAATTAAACCTATTGCAGACAATTTAGGAGTAAAAACGCTCATTGAATGTGACGTTGCATGCGATAAATCCATTGAGCAAACCTTCTCACAGTTAAAAGATGAGTGGGGAACTTTAGATGGAATTGTGCATTCAATAGGTTTTGCGCCTTCAGATCAACTTGATGGAGATTTTACCGAAGTTACAACCAGAGAAGGTTTTCAAATAGCTCATGATATAAGCTCTTATAGCTTTACTGCTCTCGCAAAAGGAGCATTACCTATTCTTAGTGAAAATGCTGCCCTTCTTACCTTAACTTACCTGGGATCTATCCAATCACTTCCGAACTATAATGTTATGGGTCTAGCAAAGGCCAGTCTTGAGGCTAATACGAGGTTTCTTGCTGCATCATTGGGTAAAAAAGGTATAAGAGTTAATGCCATCTCTGCTGGTCCAATAAAAACTCTGGCAGCATCAGGTGTAAAGAATTTTAGAAGCATGCTTAAAGAATATGCAGATAGAGCTCCTTTAGGCAGAGCGGTAACAACCGAGGAAGTTGGCAATGTAGCTGCTTTTTTATGCTCAGATCTAGCTAGTGGTATTACTGGTGAAATTACATATGTTGATGCAGGCTTTAATACCTCTGCAATGTCTTTAATTCCTTCAAAAAAATAAAAGAAATGAAAAATAGATCGGTAGTGATTGGTATCTCTGCCATTCAACAAAAAGGTGACTTTGAAAATCTTGATGAAGCTCTTTTTCTTATGGATCAAGCAGTAAAAGAGGCTTTGTCTGATTCAGGAAACAAATTAGTTAAAGATCATATTGATGAAATTAGGATTCCAAAAGGTTTTTGGAGATATAGAGACCCAGGTAAGTGGATTGCAAATAATAACGATTTTAAGAAAATGCCAACTACTTACATAACTAAAATAGGAGTTCTGCAACAAAATCTTATTAATGAGGCTTGTCTAAAGATTGAAAAAGGTGAAATTAATGCATCAATTATTCTTGGTGGCGAGGCAAGGTACAAGCAGCTACGATCAATAATTGAGAAAAAGGAATACTCCGAAACTAAGCTTAATGAAAATCCTGATTTTTATATTAAGGCAAAAGAAGATCTATATGGAGATGAGGAATTTGCAGAGTTAGGAGCTATGGCAGTTGGCTATTACGCTGCTATTGAGACGGCCATAAGAAAAAATGATGCCGAGAAAATTGATGAGCATCAAAATAATATTGCAGCAATGTATGAAGAGTTTTCTAAGATTGCATCAAATGATGAACATGGCTGGATTGATAATCCATACTCAAAAGAAGAAATTTTAGATAACAGTAAAAAAAATAAAATGCTTGCATATCCATATAACAAGCTCCACTGTACAAGTTGGAATGTCAATCAGTCTGCTGCTTTAATTATTTGTAGTGAAGAACTAGCCAATAAGTTAGAAATAGCTAAAAATAAAAGAGTTTATCCAATTACTTCATCTGAGAATAATCACATGATTGCTATTCAGCAGAGACCAAAACTCTATGATTCACTTGGGATGAAATATGCTGCAAACTCCATAAGCAAGGTGATAGAGAGACTTGGGATCACATTAGATGCATATGATTTATATAGCTGTTTCCCAGCTGCCATAAAGATGTTTTCAAAATCTTTAGGGCTTGATAATAAAATATCTAAAACAATTACAGGATCTATGGCATATGCAGGGGGTCCTCTTAATAGCTTTGTGCTTCACTCAACCGTAAAAATGATTCAAAGAATAAGAACCTCAGAAGTTAGTTTTGGGCTTGTGACTGGAATATCAGGAATGATGACAAAACAATCTTTTTGCGTCTGGGGGAGAGAATATCAAGAAAGATTTATTTTCAATGATGTAACTGATCAAGCAAAGCTCAATGAAATCCCTGTTGGTTTGTCGAGCATTATAGAGGGTGAAGGTGAGATAATTGGTTATACTGTAGTTGAAGGAAATGAAAATGCTCTGAAAGCAGTATTATACATAGATGATGAGAAGAAAGACCGTAAAGTTGTTTCTTCTTATGACAAAATCTTTATAAATTTATTAATGGAGGAAGAATGGGTAGGAAAGAAATTAAAATTCAAAGATGGACAAGTCGTTCGCTAGGAATAATATTTTTTGTCTTGGGATCACAAAACTTAATTTCGTCTTCTATTGATCACCATCAAGAAAGATTTGAGGATGTAGCTCTCAAAATATGGGAATATGCTGAGCTTGGATACTTAGAGGAAAAAAGTTCAAACCTTTTGCAACAAGAACTTAAGGATAGTGGCTTCACTATCCAATCAGGTATTGCTGAAATACCTACTGCTTTTGTTGCTGAATATAATAATGATGGGCCGGTAATAGGTATATTAGGAGAATTTGATGCTTTACCAGGGCTCTCTCAACAAAACCTTCCCTATAAGACAGCTGAGGGTTTGAGTTCCGCCAATGGTCATGCTTGCGGTCATCATCTTTTTGGAGCTGCTTCAGCATGGGCAGCGGTTGCCATAAAAGAATGGCTGGAAGAATCTGGAACACCTGGAACTATTAGGTTTTATGGAACTCCTGCCGAAGAGGGTGGATCTGGAAAGGTTTATATCGCAAGGGATGGATATTTTGATGATGTTGATATAGTTCTTCATTGGCATCCAGCAAGCGGTAATTCAGCGGATGCACAATCAAGTAATTCAAACAAATCAGGTAAATTTACATTCAGCGGCATTTCTGCTCATGCAGCTAGTGCTCCTGAAAAAGGGAGATCTGCTTTGGATGGTGTTGAGGCAATGAATATGATGGTAAATATGATGAGGGAGCATATACCTCAGGAGTCAAGAATTCATTATGTAATCACAAAGGGTGGTCTTGCTCCAAATGTTGTTCCAGATACAGCAGAAGTTTACTATTATGTTCGCCATCCTAAAATGAATGTTGTTGATGAGCTTTTCCAAAGAGTTGTTAAAGCTGCTGAGGGAGCTGCATTGGGAACAGAGACTTCAATGTCATATGAAGTTATGCATGGAAACTATGCTGTATTACCAAATGAAACACTTCAAAAAATGATTCACAAAAATCTTTCTGAGTTGGGAGGAATAAACTACAACAAAGAAGAGGAAAAATTTGCTGAGGAAATTTATCAAACTTTAGTTTCTCCTTCACTAGAGCTTGGGTCTCAAAACAAGATCAAAGAATATGCTGTTACTCACACTTATGGGTCTACAGATGTGGGAGATTTAACATGGCTAGTTCCTACAGGTGGTTTTAGAACAGCTACTTGGGTTCCAGGAACATCAGCTCATTCATGGCAAGCAGTTGCTTCGGGAGGTACTTCAATAGGATTGAAAGGCGCGAAACTCGCTGCTAATGTTTTAACAAACTCTGCAAAAGACATCTTTTTAGATCCTAAAATTATAGAAGATTCCAAAAAAGAGTTAAAAATGAAGCAAGGTGAAGGTTTTTCTTACTATCCGCTTCTTGGTGATCGCAGCCCACCATTGAAGTATAGAAAAATTAATTAAGTTAACAGCTTTTACTAAGAGAGTCTCTTATTTGATTTAAGCCTCATTTTAAGATATAAAATAAAGGATTTTTAAAATTTAATGGGGGAAATATGAAGTTACTTAAACTTTTTTCAATCTTACTTTTATTACCAATAACATTTCTTTTTGCTCAAGATGAATCTGACGTAGAAGAAGTTGTAGTAGTTGGATCACAAATTAAAGGAGCCAAAATTACTGGTTCTTTACCAGTAACAGTTATTACTGCAGATGATATAGAAAGCTTGGCAGTTGAGTCTGGAGAGGAACTTTTTGCTGATCTAGCTGAAAATGGAAATAATAACTTTAACCAAACAGACTTTAGTGGCGGTTATAACGCATCAAGGGGTGATGTTGGTTCGCTTGATTTGAGAAATATAGGGACAGGAAATACAGTTACCCTTCTCAATGGAAGAAGACTGGTCCAATCACCTGGTTATGCTACTGAGTGGGTTGGTGGAAGTTTTGTTCCTGTATCAAGTGTTAATTCAAATACTATTCCTGTCTACGGAGCTGAGCGAGTGGAAATTCTTCGTGATGGTGCTTCAGCTATTTATGGAGCTGATGCTGTTGCTGGGGTTATAAATACAGTTCTCAAAGATGACTTTGATGGTTTAACTATGCGGGTTAGGCAGAACTGGTATGACAGCTTTGATGCTAAAGATAACAAAGTTAGCATTCAATGGGGACAAACAATGAGTGATGGCTCAAATCTTTCTATTTACTTTGACAGATATGACAGAGAGAGAATTAGAGGTATCGAGGATCCTAAATGGTCAGATGGTGATCTCAGAAGATTGTTGCCAGATCCAGATGAAGGTGGTTTGGGTGCATACAATGATACTACATGGAGAAATGCAAGCGCCAGTTCAGTTTGGGCTCAATTCTATGAAGGTAGCAATATTTTTACAATCTATAGACCTGATGATTCTAACTGTTTAAGTAACTCATCAAGTAATCTTTATAATATTCCTGGACTTGATCATATGTGTCTTTATGACTCAAGCTCAATAAGAGCAGAAAGTAGAGCTAGCTATGGTCAGACATATGATAAAAGAGGACCGCTTCTAAGAAATAATCTTGTAATGTTCTACAACACAACTCTTGATAATGGAGTTGAAGCTTATAGTGAAGTAAGTTACTACAAATCAACTGCAAATAAGCAACTTTATGGTGGCGCACCTTTAGGTATGGGTTCTTCTTCTAAAAATGGAGGAAACACGCAACCTATCTTAGTTCCATCCACTAACTATTGGTTAAATCAACTTCAAAGACCTAATGGTGATCTATTTGTAGATAAAGAAGGTGATCAACTTTGGTTTAGATACTTCAGATTCAATACTCCCAGAAGTTGGGACTCAACAAGAGAAACATGGAGAGTTGTTCAAGGATTCAGAGGAACCTATGGCGATTGGGATTGGGATGCTGGCTTAGTTGCTTCAAAAGCAAGTTCTGAAATGGATAACCACGGAAGACAAAGTATGACTTTACTTAATGAAGCTCTGGCTGACTCAACACCAAATGCTTATAACCCATTCAATGCTGGTGTAAATAGCAACGAAGAGCCTTTTACAATAAGCATATTCAGAAATAACAATACTGATCTTTATATGGCAGATATAAAGATGTCAAACCCATCAGTATATTCTATGCCTGCTGGAGATGTAGCTGTTCTTGTTGGTGCTGAGGTAAGAGCAGAGTCAATGGAAGACCTCAGGGATCCAAGAATTAATGGAACGATTGTTTACTCAACACCTCCAGAGGCAGCAAATCAATCAACATTCCCTTATATCTCAGATGTTGTAAATAGTAGTCCATCACCGAATACTACTGGAGATAGAGTGGTTACTTCACTATTTGCTGAAGCCCAAATTCCTCTGCTAGAGGACTTAGATGCTCAGTTTGCAGTGAGAGTTGAGAATGCTGATGACTATGGAACTAATACTGTTGGAAAAGTAGCATTAGGTTATGCTCCAACAAGCTGGTTCAAGTTAAGAACTTCAAACTCTACATCTTTTAGAGCACCAAATCTCATAACTGTGAATGAAGGTCTTGTTGTTAGAAATAATTCTCAGGAAGATCCTTTGTACACAAAAGCAATTGGTGAAAACTATGAGAATTATTCAATTCAAAGAGTCGCAAAAGGTAATGATGCTCTTGAGGGTGAAGAATCAACCAATGCTTCAATTGGATTAGTTCTTACTCCTGGAGATAATTGGATTATCACCATTGACAAGTGGCAAATTGAACAAGAAAGTGTCGTTGGACTTTTTGGTGAGAGAAATCATATGCTCTTAGATACATTGATTAGAGTTAATGGCGGTGTCAATGAGTGTACTGGTAACCCATTTGTCATTAGAGGTGACTTTATACCTGATGATGATCCAGAATCACCAACATACAATGCAACTTGGGATCCTAACTTATGTCAAGTTGGAACAGTTCAAAGAGTTGAAGATGTTTATGTGAACTTAGATGATAGAACACTTGAGGGAACAGACTATGCTGTTGAATATTCTGTAGATACTGATTATGGTTCTTTCTCTGCTAAATTCATGAGTGTTCAGTTTGATTCGTTTGAGCAAGATGCTGGGGCATTAACACAGCAATTATTTGATGCTGCTGGTCCTGGTGGAGCTTTGGAAGGATTAATATCTCCTTCTGGCTTTGGCGATCTCCTCGGAACATATGATAGAAGAGCATATCCTGAATATAAAGACTCTATGCGTCTTGCATGGAAACATAATGGATTTGATGTATATCTATCAGGAACAGAAATTGCTAGCTTCAGAGAACTTGCTGTTACTAATAATGCAAAAGACTCATCTGGCAACTATGTGTGTTCTGGAACAACATCATATTCTGGTGGCAACTGTGGAGAAAATTGGTTAGTTGAATCAATGATGACTCTTAATCTTACTCTTGGATACAGATTTAAGAATGGTTTAAGAGTAAGAGGTCAAATCAGAAACCTTGAGGATACTCGAGCTCCTTTGGCTGATGAGTACACATGGGGTTTTGTAGGAGACGTTCACAGTGACTACGGAAGAAGTTATTCTGTAGAGTTTTATCAAAAATTCTAAGAACTCATTAATTATCAAAAGGGAGCTTTATGCTCCCTTTTTTTATCCTATAATTGATTTATGGCTTTAAGAAAAAGAGGTTTTTGGATTGGTGTATTTCTTTTTTTAGCAATAATCATATTGCCCTCACCTAGTGGTTTAACTGAAAGTGCTTGGTTGGTTGCAGCCGTTGCGGTATTAATGGTTACTTGGTGGGCAACAGAAGCTATACCAATACCTGTTACCTCTTTATTACCGCTTGCACTTTTCCCAATTCTTGGTATTACCTCAATTGAAACAGCAGCGCTTCCATATGCTAATAAAAACATCTATCTTTTTTTGGGTGGTTTCTTAATTGCACTGGCAATTGAAAGATCAGGTCTTCACAAGCGTCTTGCATTAATTATGATTAAAAGACTTGGCTCAGATGGGCCTAAACTCATTGGTGGATTCATGCTTGTCTCTGCTTTAATTAGCATGTTTGTAATGAATACATCTACTACTCTGATGCTACTTCCAATTGGTCTTGCGATTTGTTCAGTTGTAGCAAAAACTGTCCCAAATTTGTCTGAAATAGATAAAAGTAACTTTGATAAGGCTCTTCTACTGTCTATTGCATATTCAGCAACTATTGGAGGCATGTCTACGCTTGTTGGCACAGCTCCAAATATTGTTTTTAGTTCATTCATGCAAGAAGTTTATGGATTAGAAATCTCTATGATTGATTGGATGAAGTTAGGTGTTCCAGTTTCAATTTGTATGCTTACATTAGCTTGGATAATTCTTACTAAAGTTGTATATCCAGTGGATTTTGCTTCATCGTATGAGACAAAGAATACTCTTGCAAAAATGCTGACTGATATGGGTCCTATGTCTAAAGATGAGTTTAGAGTTGGTATTGTCTTCTTCATTGCTGCAGGTTTGTGGATGTTCAGGAGTCTAATTGATAACTATGTAATTGGTCTTACTGATGCTGGGATTGCAATTATAGTTGCTATTGCTCTCTTTATAATCCCATCAAGTGGAAGAAATGGAGAATTGCTTTCATGGGAGCAATCTAGCAAACTCCCATGGGGTTTGTTACTTCTTTTCGGTGGAGGTCTATCGCTTGGCGTCCAAATAAATGATACCGGTTTAGGTCTTTGGATTGGCCAAAGTCTGGTAAGTCTCAAAACAGTTCCATTGGTAATCCTAGTCATGGCTGTTGCAGCACTAATAATATTTTTGACAGAAGTTACAAGCAATGTTGCTACAACCTCAACCTTCTTACCAGTTTTTGGAGCAGTTGCAGTTGCTGTTGGTGTCGCACCAGAAGTATTGACAGTTCCTGTGGTACTTGCTGCTAGTTGCGCATTTATGCTTCCAGTTGCAACGCCACCCAATGCAATTGTTTATGGTGCTAATAAATTTAAAATTGTTGATATGATGAGAGCCGGGTTCCTTATCAACATTGCAGGCATTTTTGTTGTGACGGTTTTTGCATACTACTTCGCAAAAGTTATTTTTTGATGAAAATCACAAAAATAGTACTTTTTCTTTTTCTTTTTCAAATACATGACGCTCATTTAGATGCATACCTGGATTATAAATCGCCCTTCCATCCAACAATTTCAGAAAATGGAATGGTGGTGTCTCAAAATATTGAATCATCAGAAATTGGAGCAATAATTTTGGAATCGGGAGGCAATGCAGTGGATGCTGCTGTAGCCGTTGGATTCTCTTTAACTACAACTCTTCCAAGAGCAGGAAATATTGGGGGTGGCGGTTTTATGTTAGTTTACATTAAAGAAACCAAAGAGCTGTTTTCAATTGACTATAGAAGTAGATCTTCTTTAAATTCAAATTTAGAAGATTTATTTGGCTCTAAATCTCCAGCACAAATTCAAGATGATGATTATGATCTTACTAAATATGGCTATATGGCATCTGCTGTTCCTGGAACTGTATATGGTCTCTTGGAAGCCCATGAGAGGTTTGGACAGCTTCCTCTTGAAAAAGTTTTGCAACCAGTTATTGATCAAGCCAGAAATGGGATTATTGTTTCTTATGACTTACATAATGCTATTGGAAGCTCATATCAGCTTAAAGATGATCCCGAATCAAGAAAGATTTATTTTCATAACAATAAACCAGTAGCTATTGGCTCTCTTATGAAGAGGCCTGATCTAGCAAATACTTTTGAAGCGATAGCTAAAGAAGGGAAAGATGGATTCTATAGTGGTTGGGTTGCTGAAAGAATTCAATCCTCTATGGCAGAAAATGGCGGCTTTATTGATGCCAATGATCTTAATAAATATATTTCAAAGTTTAGAGATCCAATTGGAGTTAATTACCGAGGGTATAGTGTATACACTCAAGGACCTCCATCAGGAGGTGGAATAACATTTCTAACTGCTTTAAATGTCCTTAGCTATTATAATCTTGGAAAATATAGAAAAGATTCCTCACTAACTTACCATTTATTAGCTGAGGCATTAAGAAGAGGACATAACAATAGATCTCATCATGTGGGTGATCCAGATTTTTATGACGTGCCTGTTGAGGGGCTTATATCAAAAGCTAGGGCTAAACTATTAACTAAGAGTATTAGTTTCGACAAAGCTTCAAAGGCATCTTCAATTCAAAAATATAGTCATGTTCAAGAAAGTAAAGATACTACTCACTTTTCTGTTGTAGATCGAAATGGAAATGCTGTTTCAAATACATATACTTTGGGATATTCATTTGGGTCCGGAGTGACAATCCCTGGAACGGGGATTTTAATGAATAATCAAATGAGGAATTTTGCATACAAATATGGTGATAAATCCTCTATAAGTAGAGCTTCCAGTCCTGGAAACAGGTTTCAAGCAGGTAAAAGACCTATGAGCACAATGCATCCCATAATGGTATTCAATAAAAAAGGTGAGTTGTCTTTAGTCACTGGATCTCCCGGAGGTTCTCAAATACCTGCTGCAAATCTGAGGGTTGTAACAGGTGTTATAGATTTTGATTTACATGTGGGTGATGCGACTATGCTTCCTAGAATTCATAAAGATTGGCCATATGACGATCTTGATTTTGAATCGACAGTAAGTCAGGATAATTTAAATCTTTTAGACAAGATAGGCCATCAACTAAAATTGTCAGATACTATCGGCAGCACCCAATCAATTCAAATCATTGATGGAATTAATTATGGTTTTGCTGATCTAAGGAGACCAAATGCTGGAGTTTCGATAGAAAAGTCTAACTAATAAAATCTATTGCTTTTTGTATCCTTTCTAATGACTTTTCTTTCCCAAATAGCTCAAGCGTTAAACCGAGTGATGGAGAGACAGTAGAGCCAACAAGAGCTATTCTCATTGGTTGATTTACCTTTGGAATAGGAAGATTAAAATAATCTCGAACCTTTATAAGCGCCATATCTAATTCTGCCTCATTCCATTCAGTCAGTTTGGTAAGAACTTCCAGGGCAAAGATAAGTGTTTCATGAGATTCATTTAGAAACTTCTTAACGCCCTTCTCGTCATAACCATCTAATTCAAAAAAGAATGGTCTTGTTGCATGTGCTATATCTTTTAAATTTGTTTTTGAAGTTCTCATTGCAAGAAGAATCTTTTCATAGTTTGGAGAATCTTC
>Ga0208390_1000970_pt1 | contig 10425 bp, 5 predicted proteins | sample Knorr_S7_td_Surf_FD_185594 | JGI IMG/M metagenome (GOLD analysis project Ga0208390, IMG submission 185594) | Marine microbial communities from Southern Atlantic Ocean transect - Knorr_S7_td_SurfaceA_ad_6m_LV_A (SPAdes) (version 2) | ecosystem: Environmental > Aquatic > Marine > Oceanic | place...
AAGGAGACCAAATAATCTATTCAACCTGTACTTTTGCACCAGAGGAAAATGAACATGTTGTAAATTCAATATTAGAAGAACATTCTGTAAAATTAAAGAATATAAATATAAAAAATCTAAAAATGGGAAAAGGAATTAAGAATTGGAATGATGAAAAATTTGATATGGAAATAGAAAAATGTAGAAGAGTATGGCCACATCACAATGACACAGACGGCTTTTTCATAGCGAGGATTGAGAAGTGTTAGTTTTACTCAAAAAAGAAAAAAAAGAAATACTAATTGAATACTGTGTAGAAAGATTCGGAATTTCGGAAGAGACATTTGAAAATTATCAATTGTATGAAGGAAGCAAGAACAAAATATACTTAATCAAAGAATTACTTGAATTAAGATTTGTACCAGAAAGTTGTGGATTGTGTATATTCAGATTTGACAAAACTCCTAAACCTACAACTAATTTTCTCCAATTATTTAGCGCAGATATATCTAAAAATATTTTAGATATAGGTGAAAAAGATTTAATAAATTACTGTAAAGGAAATGATTTACAAGTGCATTCTAGCTCTAACAAAATAGAGCCTGGATTTATTGCAATTAGGTATAACAACAGTATTGTTGGATGTGCACATTGGAACAAAATTACCGTAAGAAATCAATTGCCTAAATCTAGAAGATGCAAAATAAACTATTACTAATCAGGCATCTAATTTAATTATTGGTCTTTATAGGCTATTAATGGGTCAAATGACCTTTAATTTTGAAACTGAAGAAAAAAAGCCTGAAAAAAAACAGGACGTTGAGATTAAAGAAGATAAGAAAATTGAAAATAAAGTGGAAGCTACTCGTAACTCTAATGAAATTATAGAAAAAAAAATTAAATCTAAAAGTGTAAAAGATAAGAAGAATAAAAAAACTAAAGCCCACCAAATGGCAAAAGAACAAAGAGACATACCTGTATCTGAGTTTTTTGAACAAAATAGACATATTTTAGGATTTGATAACCCCACACATTCTCTAATTACTGCAGTTAAAGAAGGAGTAGACAATAGTTTAGATGCATGCGAACAGGCCGGAATTCTTCCTGATTTAATTATCAAAATTAGAAATCAAGGAAAAGATGAATTAAGTATCTCAATTGAAGACAACGGCCCGGGAATTATAGAAGAAAATGTACCTAACGTCTTTGGTAGGCTCCTATACGGTTCTAGGTTTGGTAGCGGAAAGCAATCTCGAGGGCAGCAAGGAATTGGTATTTCTGCTGCGATAATGTATGGTCAACTAACAACTGGACGGTCTGCAGTTATTTGCACTAGAATTTCTAAAGATCATTTAGCTACGAAAATAACCATGAAATTAGATACTCGTAATAATCGAGGAAATGTTGAAAGAAAAGAAGATTTCATTTGGAAAGATGAATTGCAAGAAGCTAATGAAGATGGAATTTATCCTGAGAAAGAGCATGGAACTAAGGTTTCATTTTCAATTAAAGGTAGATATCGTGAAGCAAGACCCTCCGTTCTTGAATATATCAAATCAACTTCAATCGTCAACCCGCATGCTAAAGTTGTTTTCATCAATCCTGACGAGAAAATTTTCACTTTTGATCGTGCAATTTCAAAATTACCTAAGCTGCCTACAGAGGGCGTAAAACCTCATCCCCACGGAGTCGAGCTTGGCCAAGTAATGAGAATGGCGCAGCATAGCTCTGAACATCAAATGGTGAAATTTCTTCGTAAAGATTTTTCTTCTATGGGCACAAAAAGTATAAGCGATGTTCTTAAAAAATCTAGAATTGCAAGCATTGTAAGGCCCCAAGATTTAACTCGCATAGAAGCTAAGGCCTTAATTGAATCTTTCAAAAGTACAAGTATTCGTACTCCTACTAGTGGTATTTTAGTACCTATTGGGCCAAAACTGATTAAAATGGGTTTAAAGCAAGTTTTGGAAGAATATAGGCCTGATTTTTACACCCTACCAATTAGTCGTGCACCATCTGTTTTCTCTGGGACTCCGTTTTTAGTTGAAGTAGGCATGGTTTATGGAGGAAATTTACCTAAAGACCAACCTGTACAAATGCTAAGATTTGCAAATAGAGTGCCACTTCTCTATCAAGCTGGAGGTTGTGCAATAACAAAGGCTGTACAGAGCATAAATTGGAGACTTTACGGTCTAGAACAAAAAGGTGGAAAGGGGACTCCAAGTGGACCAGCCATTATCTTAATTCATGTGGCATCAACGAATATACCCTTTACTTCAGAAGCTAAGGAAGCTATAGCTGATATTACTGAAATTAAAAAAGAAATTGTACTTGGATTAAGGAATAACGCAAAGACACTCGCCAGGCATTTGAAAAAGCAAAAAAAGAGAGCTAAGGTAAGTGAAAAATTTGATTTAGTTCAAAAAGTATTACCCGCAATTGCAGAGAAAACTTCTAGTGTAGTTGGAAAGCCTGTTCCAAATTTAGACAAAGTAGTTGCTGCAATAATGGATGTAGTGTGGATTGAAGAAACCATAGATTACGATAAAGAAGGAATTAATATTGAAGTTCAGATAACAAACTACAGGCTAAGATCTGCCAATTTCAAGCTTCGCGCAGAGGTGCCTGGACATCAAATTAAGAATGCTGAACCCAGGCCTGGAAAACGTATTGGAAACCAGGTAATATGGTCCGTAGGCCTACCAACAACTGAATCTACAAAATACAAATTAAATATACCTGGAGGAACACGAAGCAGCTTTGAAGGGCTTGAATTATGGATTGAAGGAATGGATTCTACCAATATAATTGGGGCCGAAGCATGGACTGGCGTCTCAGACCCTGGAATAAGCGAGGCAATGGAAGCTGAAAAACAAGGCCTTACCTAATGAATCTACCTAATTACCTTAGAAAAAAAAGAGGTTTGTTACAAATACGCAGGAATGATGGATGGGACGTTTGGAATCCTTACCATTCCAAACTATCTGCCTATCTAGTTGCAGGTGGTAAAAATTGGCCATTTGAAAAAAATAGTAAAATACTGTATTTAGGCTCTGCAGAAGGAAATACAATTAGTTATTTGAGTGAAATTTGTAAGACTAATAGCATCACTGCAGTTGAAATTTCACCTGTAGCTATGGCCGAACTATTAGTTTTGGCTAAAAAAAAAAATAACATTATTCCATGCTTGTGTGACGCTCATTTTCCTGAAAAGTATAGAATTCAAGCAAATAATCCTGAAATAATTTATCAAGATATTGCACAAAATGATCAAGTAGATATTTTTATTCGAAATTGTGAATATTTCAAACCAAAACAGGCCTTTTTGATGCTTAAAACACAGTCAATAGCCAAGAGAGATTTTGATATTTTTAAAAATACCGAAAAAAGATTAAGTGAAATATTTGAAAAGGTGGAAAGTGTCAACATAAATAAATGGGCTAAAGGACATTCCGCATATTTCATGGAATAATGGAGCCATCGGTGGGAATCGAACCCACGACCTGCGCATTACCAATGCACCGCTATACCCCTTAGCCACGATGGCTCGAATTTAGATTAGAGGATGTCCTAAAAAGAGTTTATCATAAGCTTCTGTCCAAAACCCACCCAAAGATTATTAGCCCCCATGCTAATGTCATGCAAATATTCAAATAAAAAACATGGTAAAATACATTAAAGATAGGAAAAGTAAAGGAGAAATACTCAAAACTTTTGAACCAATAGTAAGGAAATGGTTTAATGAAAGATTTAACGACTTAACTCCTCCTCAAGCAATGGCAGTTCCTCTGATTAAAAATAAAGAAAATGTCCTTGTTTCAAGCCCTACTGGCTCAGGAAAAACTCTCACTGCTTTTCTAAGCATTCTAAATGATTTCTTTAAAAAACACAGAGAAGGAAATTTTGAAGAAGGCGTACATGCGATATATATTTCTCCTTTAAAGGCTCTTGCAAATGATATAGATAGAAATCTTAAACAACCTTTAGAGGAAATGATGTCATTAGCTGAAAAGCTAGAAATGAATGTTCCAGACATTAAAGTAGCTGTAAGATCCGGAGACACATCATTAAAAGAAAGGGCAAGGATGGTTAGAAAGCCACCTCACATTCTAATAACTACACCTGAAAGTTTAGGACTCTTACTTTCCTCGAAAAAATTTCGCGATCATTTTAGAAAAACAAGATATATTATTTTAGACGAAATACACGATTTAGCAAATAACAAAAGAGGAACTCATCTTTCACTATCTGTTGAAAGGCTAGCCGAGATTATAGAAGAGAAACCGGTGCGGATTGGCCTCTCTGCTACCCAAGCCCCAATTGAAGACATAGCGGGCTTTCTAGGTGGATATGAGAAAAATAAACCAAGGCCCGTAAATATCGTAGACGTAAAGGAAAGAAAACACTTAGATTTGAAAGTTTTATGTCCTGTGGACGATTTGACTTTACACTCCACTGAAATCATTAATAGCAAAATGTATGACATGTTAGTTGATTTAGTTAAAGATCATAGAACCACTTTAATCTTCACCAATACAAGAGCTGGGACTGAGTCCATTGCAATGCAGCTGAAAGAAAGAGGAATTGAAAAATTAGCTGCTCACCACGGATCATTGTCTAAGGAAATGAGATTTGACGTTGAAACAAAATTAAAAGCTGGTGAAATGGATGTAGTAATTTCATCGACTAGTTTAGAATTGGGAATAGATATTGGATATGTTGATCTAGTTGTCCAAATAGGCTCACCAAAATCAATAGCAAAAGGATTACAGCGAATTGGAAGAGCTGGACATGCCTTAAGAGCGATTTCAAAAGGTAGGTTAGTCGTTTTTGACTCCGATGATTTAATTGAATGTGCTGTCTTAGTTAAATCTGCTTATGAAGGCCAAATTGACCGCGTTTCTATACCTGAAAAAGCAACAGATGTACTGGCTCAGTCAATCATTGGAATGTCACTAGACAAACAATGGGAAACCGATGAAATGTACAAATTAATTTCATCTGCTTATCCTTACAGGAACTTAGCAAAGAATGAATTTTTAGAGGTTCTAGATTTTCTCGGAGGTGATGCTCTAGAAAAGCACGGAGTTTACCCTAAAATATGGTATGATAAAAATAAAAAGGAAATAGGAATAAAAAGAGGATCTAGACAAATTTACAACATGAACATTGGAACTATACCTCAGGAAATTAACTACGCTGTTGTTTTAGAAGGTAGAGGTATTCAATTAGGAAACTTATCTGAGAAATTCGTTGAAAACCTATCTAAAAATGATATTTTTGTACTAGGTGGAAGAACTTACCAATACATAGAATCGGACAGATCCACTGTTGTAGTAAAAGATGGACTCGGTAGAAAACCAACTGTGCCCTCTTGGTCTGGGGAAATGTTGCCCCGCTCCTTTGATTTATCTGAATCTGTAGGTAAATTTAGAAATGAGCTTGAAGAAAAATTAAAGAATAATGACAAAGATATTGAGGAATGGTTGAATGAAGTTTACAAATTAGATAGGGGGGCTGCAAAAACAGTGATTTCTCATTTAGATGAACAGCGTAAACTTTGCGGATTCATACCTTCCGATACTAACTTACTCGTCGAAGGCTACATAGATAATAGAGGACGAAATGGAGCAATATTTCATTTTCCGTTTGGAAGGAGAGTGAACGATGCACTTTCAAGAGCTTTTGCATTTGAACTAGGTAAAGAAATTGGAAGCAGTGTAAGAATTTCTTTGAGCGATGACGCCTTTTTACTTACCTTTCCAACTAGATTAGCAATAGAAGGACTCGCTGAAAGGTTAATGCCTAAAAACTTAGAACCACTTCTAAGAAAAGCCATTACAAACACTGAAATTTTTGCTCAGAGGTTCCGTCACTGTGCAAATAGATCCTTTATGGTCTTAAGAAATTATAAAGGTAGAGAAATTTCACTACCAAGGCAACAATTAAGAACTTCCCAAGTACTTGAAGCTATTAATGAAGTCGAAACTTTCCCAATGCTTGAAGAAGCTTATCGTGAAGTTCTTTTTGATGCATTCGATTTAAAAAACGCACAACTTGTTCTGGATGAAGTTAGAAGTAAAAAACGTAAAATTAATTATCGAACTTATTCTCCAATTCCTTCCCCATTAGCACACGGACTGATTCTTTCAGGGCTGAGTGATATTGTGCTTATGGAAGATAGATCTGCGTTATTACGGGAACTTCACTCACAAGTCCTTGGGAAAGTTTTAGAAGAAGATGGAGGAGATAAGCCTAGATTTGAAAAAGAACTTATTGACAGTTATTTTAATGAAAAAAGACCGATAATTGGTAATGAGGAAAGTTTACTAGAGGCTGTAAAGCAAATTGGTGGATTATATTTATTAGATGACAAAGAAAAATCTGTTTACAGGATGTCAGACAGAGCATCATCTGAAATTCAAGATTTAGCAAAAAGGTTGATTGAGGATGGATCAGTAGAATCTGTGTGGACTGGAACAAAAGAAACCTTGTATTCATTGCCTGAACTAGTTCCTTACTATAAAGCCACGTATGGTAAAGATGAAAAATTAAGTGCTTCAGCAAAGAAAACATATTCTAAAATAAAAGAGAATACAAAAATAACTAGCAAAAAGATAGCTGATGAATTACACTCAAATTACTTAGTTTCTAAAAAAGTGGAAACCTTCGCTAAAAGAAATGTTGGAAAGACTCTAAATTATGAAAAATCATTAGATTGGATTATCAAAAAACACATCGGTTTTGTAGGGCCTAGAGCTTCAGAAGAACTAGCCGTTGAATTAAACTTGCCTGAAGAAATAATTAACCAAACACTATACGAATTAGAAGAACAAGGTATTGTTCAGGGAGGTAATTTTTCTCTCGGTAGGAAAATGCCCCAATATTTGTTGGCTGAAGATGTAATTTACCTTGAAGCCCAATCTCATGGAGGATTAGAGGTTGTTTCTGAAGTTACTCTACGTGAGTACATTGATAAAAAATTATTCCGAAAATTTGATTCTTTACAGACTTTATTTGAACAATATACTGATGTTTCATCTCCCAGAATTGTCTTCCACAGATTAAAAAATCCTAATTTAGACGAATGGTGGGAATGGAGAGATTCAGATGCAATATTACAGGGGCGATTCTTCGCAGGGAGACTAAGATATGTACCTGCAAATAAAATTGGGATGTACCAAGCCTTGTTCAAAAGGGAAGTAAAGGGAAAAGTCCAGAATCTAATTATCGATATGCTTAGAAGAAGCCCACCTATGACAAAAAGTGAGATTGCAAAAGAATTAGAAATAAAGACTGAAATTATTGATGGAGCTCTGAGGAGTTTGGAAGAAGGTTTAATCATCCATAGATACAATCGACATCGAAATCCGTGGACTACGCATAACAGGTATAGACTATTAAGTGAATATGATCCTCCTGAAAATGTAATTAGAAGCTTAATGGTTGATGTTTTGAGAAGCTCAGGACCTTTGACCTTTGCAGAACTTCGCCGGGAATGCGGATTACCTTTGGATTCAGCTAGAAATATAATCAATCAGCTTCAAGAAGAGGAAATTATCTCTAGGATCATTGTAGTAGGAGCTACACGATTATTTACCTACTGTCTTACCGAAGAATTAGAAGAGATAAAAAACACTGAGGAAAAAAATGTAACGCGCGTTATCTCATGGAGAGACCCTATGCTCACTCACATTAGAAGAGAAATGTATTCAAGTTATGGAGAGGCTTGGACAAATCCTGTTATCAAAGGAGGAATGGTCTCAGGATATCTCGAATCATGGGCCATGTCAGGGCTACTAGATGTAAGGGAAATTATTCTCGATGAAAATGTATCCATTAGCGAATTCTTAGAAGGCTTGGATGAATTTTCACAATACCAAGAAAACTTTCACAGCAATATAATTAGAATTAAGGTATTTGATGGTACGAAAGTACCTGATTTGGATGAAAAAATAGTTGAACAGTTTATAGAATGTGGATATCAAAGAATAAGAGATTGGCTTGTGAAAGGACCGGTATTAGATTTGTCTTATCAAGAAAGAGACATTTCGGGATATCTACTTTGGAGGCAAAGAATACATCCTGAAAGAAGATTCAGAAATGCCCACGAAGCATTTAGAGAAATGGGAGGAATAAGATCTGAATACGAATTATCACTAAGAGTACAAGGAAGATTTTTTCATCCTAAAGATTACGGAAATGAAATGGAACTAGTACAAGGGGTTATGATACCTGGATACTCAACTTATTGTAATGTAAGAGATGCAATAGTTTACAGAGATGCAAGAAATGAACCTCCAAATCCTGATGATAGGAGATTGCTTGCTTTAGCGATTGATTCAAAGGGATTACCACGGGAAGAACTCTACAGGAGAAGTGGAATGGATCCTGACTCGTTTAAGCAATCACTTGCAAGGCTTTACCAATCATTGCACCTTGTTCGAACAACAAGAGGAAATTACAGAACTCTTCCTGTTAACAGGCTCTATGAAGCTGAGAAAGCAAGATTTGTTGTCGTGAAAAGGTTAATTGAATCATTTGGAATAGTATCCGCTGAGGGTCTAGGAATGCTACTAAAAGGAGAAATTCCTATGGCTGAATTAAGAAAAATACTCTACGAACTTGAAGAGAACGAAGTATTAGTTAAAGGCTTTTTCAAAGAAGGAAGCGAAACTCTTTACTGGCTTTTGAAAGACGACATAGATCTTGTAAAAGGCCATTTATTCCAAGGAAGTTTTGTTCTAAATCAAGCTGACCGGTTGGCTCACTATCTTAATGAAGAGGTTAAACAAAAATTTGGACTCGGTGCATGTAATGTGATTTTTAACTCTACACGTATGACTGGCGCATTCAAAATGTCAAAAAGGGGAAAAGATGTCATTATTACTGAATTTGTTGGAACAAATCATGAAAGGCACGTCATAGAGGCTTGGTGCAGGCAGTGGAGATTATCTATTGATTGGGACTTAAAGTCCGATGAAAAAGTTGAAGTCTAAATAAATTCCTTGTAGATAAAATCCGGTAAATCGGTATGAATCTTAGAAAATTGCTCCTCATCTATAATTCCTTCTTCAAAGGATTTCAATGTTTTCCTAGGTACTGTTTTTGGGCCTAGAACTGCTCCAGGTCTATTAGGGTCGTCTAGGTAATCTGTTTCCAACATGTGAGAATGATTATGCTTAGATGCAAAAGCTATGTTTTCATTAGATGCTAGAAGAGACACTGTAATTCCATGACTGTTTTTTATTGAATCTATACCTCCATAGTGCTTGACTAATCGAGATTTTGGATAACTGGCTTTACTTGCGAGATTAGCCAGATCCTTCATAACTTCAGGAGTTCCTGTTTCAGTATGTAGAATTACAGAGGCATCAACTTCTTTAGCTCTTCTTAAGGACTCTTGAAGAATGCTATTAGACAAATTCCAAATCTCTTCATCTACTTCAAAGTGAGGGCGCCCTAGCTCACCAAGCCCAACTATCTTTCTCTCTTCAACTAAGTTTGTACAGAAGTCAACTGCTTCTAGATATATTTCAGAAGCTTTTTTAGAATCATAATAATCCAATAATTTGACCAATTGAACTGGATGAGGTGAAGAAATGACTGCTACTTTTGCGCCTTCCTTCCTTGCCTTTTCGGAAAGATTCAACGTAGTCTTGACTTGATCCTCAAATTGTTCTATCTTTTTCCATGGTGAATATGGTTTATGAACTAAAACTAAGCGAGTACCGCCTGAGTTCAAGAAAGCCTTCACTGCTTTCTCTTTTTGACCTGAGGGGTCCAAATGAAAATGATTATCTGTTATGTCCACCGCGTTATAGTTAGAAACCCAATGTAATACTTTTGTCTTTGAGCATAAAATTTATATCAACTGCCGGTTAGAAGTATTTCTGTATGAGCTACGTTAGGAGTTTAATTCTATTCGCAACTTTCGTTTTTATTGGTGTTTCTGCCTCCAATGCTTCTGCAGATGCTGATGATTTTAACTTAGACTATGATGATCCTGCAAATGGAGAATCTAATGTTGACCCTGAAAATATTATCGAAATGAAAGTACAAATCGAAAATGTAGTAAATCAGCCTATGTCTTTTGAAATGAAAATTTTAAATGATGACGATTTACAAAGTTCAGGAATAGATGTATGGTGGAGCCATAATGGAGATGATACTTTAACTTCAAAATCCGACACCATACCTAAAGTAGATGTTTCTGATAATTCAGTAAAAAATGGAATAACTGTCTCAGTTGAAGCTACTGAAAATGCCGTTTATGGTGATTATCAAATTGAGTTAAGATGTAAAGACAAAGATTCAGATGAATTAGAAGAACTAAGTTTATCTTTAACAGTCAATGAAAAAGCTGCAGTTTCACTTCAATTAACTGAAGGTGGAGATGCATTAGGATCCGTAGATATCGACAATCAAACCACTTACGAAGTACAA
>Ga0208390_1000972_pt1 | contig 10399 bp, 12 predicted proteins | sample Knorr_S7_td_Surf_FD_185594 | JGI IMG/M metagenome (GOLD analysis project Ga0208390, IMG submission 185594) | Marine microbial communities from Southern Atlantic Ocean transect - Knorr_S7_td_SurfaceA_ad_6m_LV_A (SPAdes) (version 2) | ecosystem: Environmental > Aquatic > Marine > Oceanic | place...
GAACAGAAGAGTTATCTAAAAATATTATTAAAGCTTTAGAAAATAGAAGCGCTTGTTTGATGTCTAATCACGGTCAGGTTGCTTTCGGAAAAAATTTAGAGGATGCTTTTGAACTTGCACAAGAAGTAGAAAATATTTGTCATCAATATACTATTGCTTTAAAGTTAGGTAATCCAAAGATTCTTCCATTTGAAGAAATGAAAAAAGTTTTGGAAAAGGCTAAAAACTATAAAAAAGGGTAAAATGATTAAGGTTGGGGAGCATATTACTTTAGATATTATAGGTACTACAAAAGAGTACGATCCTTCAGTCTATGAAAGAGTTATACATAAAATAGCTAAAGCAGCTAATGTAACAATTTTAAATATTTCAAAGTATAAATTTGAACCTCAAGGTTTTACAATTTTAGCACTGCTCGCTGAAAGTCATATTAGTTTTCATACATTTCCCGAACATGGAATAATTAGTTTTGATTTTTTTACGTGTGGAAAAATTAGTCCTTCTGTAGCCATTGATATAGTTAGAAAAGAATTTAAACATAAAAGAATTGTTAAAAAGGAATTTAATAGAGATACAAGATCTTTATATCACGATATTTACAGCTCAGCTGGTTTACAAAAATCTTATGTTGTTAATGATGTCCTTGAGGATTTTAAATCAAAAATGGGACAACACATAGAAATCTTAGATTTAGAACAATTTGGTAAATCATTGTTTATAGATGGTGAAATTCAAGTTGCGGCTTCAGACGAACATTTATATAGCTCAACCTTTGTTGGTGCAGGCTTAAAATTGAATAAAAAAAACGAAAGAGCGGCAATAATCGGTGGTGGTGACGGTGGAGTTGCACGAGAATGTATTGCAAAGAAATTTAATTTTATTGATTGGTATGAACTTGATCCTGAAGTGGTTGAAGTTTGTAATAAACATTTAGGTGATATAGGTAAAAAAGCAACAGAAAAAAATTCTGTAAAATGTGTTTGGGGAGATGCATTTGAAAGTATTAAATCAGTGAAAGAGGATACCTACGATCACATATTCGTGGATTTAAATGATGACCAGTTCTGTATAGATTTAGCATCAAAAAATATGGAGTCTTTAGTCAGAATTTTGAAACCAAAAGGTGTTATAACTGCTCAAGTTGGAAGCCAGGATAAAAAACCTCTGCAAGTTGATAATTGGCTGAATGTTTTTCACCATTATTTTGGTAACACAGAATTATCTAGGGTATATATACCGAGTTTTGATTGTTCCTGGAATTTTTCCTCATCAATAAATCACTGATTTTTATTAAATTAAAAAAATTAATAATTAGTATACTCTTTAATCTCTTTAATTTTTGAATTTGTTAAATTATTTATCTCAAGCTTTATTTTTGCCCTATCATCATTTAAAAAATGAACTTCTCTTGAAAGTTTAATAAATTTTTCATCAAATTCTTTTTCTTTTTCGCATAATCTTTTTTCATCCTCTATAACCCAAAGTTTTGAATTTATTTCTTTTAAGGATTTATAAAGTTCATTAAGTTCACCACTCGATTTTATTTTTTTCTCAAGTTGATTTTTCAATATTGAATACTCATCTTTAATAAATCTTAGTTTTTCAGGATTTTTTATTTTTTGTAGTTTAATTTCTAAAATTGAAATCTTATCCAAAAGTTCACCAATTGAGACCTCAATTATAATTTTATTCATAAAATTAAATACTGTGCTATCTTGTTAAAAATATGTCTAACATTTTGATTATAAAACATGGCTCTCTAGGAGATATAGCGCAAGCTAGTGGTGCAATTCAAGACATATCTGAAAATTTTAGAAATGATCAAATTTATCTCTTAACAACAAAACCTTATTTAGAGCTATTTAAGAAAAATCCATATATTCATGATGTAATCTTAGATAAAAGATTACCAAAATATAATTTAATTTACCTATATTTTTTAATGCGCGAGTTAAAAAAATATAATTTTATAAGAATTTTTGATCTACAAAATTCCTCAAGAACTAATTTCTATAAAAATATTTTATATCCAAAAGCAAATCTTGAGACTTGGTCGAGTTCACTAACAACTTTACCACCAGATAAAGGCAAAGAAGAGTTTGATAAATTATCAGTTCTTGAAAGATTTGATCATCAACTTAAAACGTCTAAATTAAGTACTAAAAATACCTTGAAACCAAATTTCAATTGGGCTTCAGTTGAAGTTGAAGAAATAAAAAATCAATATGATTTAAAAAAATATATTCTATTATTTCCATTTTGTTCGCCACACTTAACATCTAAAAAATGGCCCTATTATAACGAATTGATAAAACTAATTTCTGATAAATATACCAATCAGTATAAAATAGTCCTAGCTCCAGGACCAAATGAGATAGATCAAGCTAAAAATTTTAATGCTATTACTTTATTAGACAATGAAAAATCTTTAAATATTTTACAATTAACTAAAATTATAAAAGACAGTTCTTTTATAGTTGCAAATGATACAGGTCCTGCTCACATAGCAGCTCATGTTGGGGCTAAAGGTTTAACTTTATTTGGAGGACATACAACTGCTTATAAAGTAAATATTGAGAGAGAAAATTTTAAACCGATCCAAGTCACTGATTTAAAAAATTTAAGTGCAGAAAAAGTTTTTGAGAGATTAAATAAATTTTTATCTAATTAAGAATTTTTTTATATTCTTTAATTATCTCAAACCATTGGAATTTTGACACAAATTGTTTAGCATTTTTTCCTAACTCAATATATTTTTTATTCTCAATCATCAATTTCAATGAAGAGTAAATCTCATCAAGATTATTTCCATCACAAATAATCCCAGTTTTACCATGTTCTATTGCATCAGATGCTCCTCCATCTTTACCACCAAGAGAGGGAATACCGTATTGGGCAGCTTCAACATATGATATCCCAAAACCTTCTACTGACGTTTTATGAATAATTGAAGGCATGACAAAAATATTTGATTTAGCTATTAAGGCATTTTTAAGATTATTACTTATATCTTTAAAAAACATAACTTGTGAACTTAAATCGAGTTCTTGGACTAATTTTTTCAAATTATCTTCTTCTTCGCCATGACCAATGCATATATATACAATGTTCGGGTATAATTGTTTTAAATTTCTTAAAGCCATAATTATTTTTTCATGATTTTTTCTTTTATCAAACCTAGAAACTGTTATTAATCTTGGTGATTTAATTTTAAGCAAACTTTCAACCTTACCTAAAGATTTGTGATCCAATTTTTCAACAGTATGAACTCCAGGATTAATTACTTTTACTTTATCCTTATCTATTCCTTTATTAATCGCTAAATTTTTAGTATATTCTGAATTAGCAATTATTTTTTCAGTTTCACTTAAAATTTTTTTTATCCTTCTGTTTATAGAACTACCTACAGGGTGATTAATTTCTTTACCATGTATCAAGCAAAATTTCTTTTTATCAGTCTTTATTAATTCTAAACTTTTCCAATGATCTGCAATAATTCCCTTTACTTTGTTATCTTTTAAAAACTCGTTAATAAGCTGAGCTTTTCTTATTTTTCTCAAAAATTTTATCCCTCCAACTCTTTCAATTGAAAAGTTTTCTTTATTATCGAACTCTTTATGGTTTTCTTGATAATCAGCAAAAACTTTTATCATAAAGTTTTTAGACATTTCTTTACTAAGTCCCCAAATCAAACTTTGCATACCTCCTAACTCTGGTGGAAAAGATCTTGTAACTATTAAGAACATCTTTTATTGTTTCCATTTAATACCACAACCAGCGCTGGGTATTTGATTTTTAGGTCCTTTGCCAGTTTCAGCTATTTGCTTCATAGCTTTAAGCAAATCACTTTCTCCATTTCTTACAGGAATTAAGTTTTTGAGCTCTCTTAACCTCCCTCTATATTGAAGTTCTAAATTTTTATTGTAACCAAAAAAATCGGGTGTACACACGGCATCATAAGTTTTAGCAATTTCTTGTGTTTCATCACTAAGATAGGGAAAATTAAATTGATTTTTTTTTCCAAATTCAATCATATTATCAAAAGAATCTTCTGGATAATTTTCAGCATCGTTAGCACAAATAGCTACAGAGTTAATTCCAATTTTTTTTAATGTGTTACAGTCTTCTACAATATCTCTTGTTACTGCTTTAACATACGGACAGTGATTACAGATAAACATAATTAAAGTTCCATTCTCACCTTTAACATCATTTAAAGATAATATTTCATTATCTGTAGATTTTAATTTAAAGTTATGAGCTTTTTGCCCAAAATCACATATTGGAGTTTGAATTGGCATGATGTAATAATATATAAATTATGTTTTACGATTTAAAAGATAAAAAACCAAAAAACTCTGGCGAAAATTGGGTAGCACCTAATGCAGTTGTTATAGGTGACGTGACATTAGAAAAAAATACAAGTATTTGGTTCAATGCAACTTTAAGGGGGGATATAGAAAACATTCATGTTGGCGAAGGTTCTAATGTTCAAGACGGTTGCGTATTACACACAGATCCAGGTTGTCCTCTTAAAATTGGAAAGGACGTTACCGTTGGCCACTTAGTCATGCTACATGGATGTACAATTGGTGATAACAGTCTTATTGGTATAGGTGCGGTAATTCTAAATAAAGCAAAAATTGGTAAAAATTGTATTATTGGAGCAAAGGCTTTAATTACTGAAAATAAAGAAATACCAGATAATTCATTAGTTGTAGGATCACCTGGAAAAATTGTTAGAGAAGTAACTGAAGAGGAAAAAAAAGCAGTTTGGGAAAATACAAAACACTATCAAGATAATTGGAAAAAATATTCCAAAAGTATTTTTTAAATTGAAAGGGGGTCGCTCTTAGGTTGTGCCGTAAGAGCTCCCCTTAGTTATGCCCTTTGGCTAAATCCACATAATGGATTTTATTTATGGTTTTATTTGAACTGATTCTCACCAGCTAAGTATCTGGTGGTGATTTCATAGACTTAACCTCCTTAATAAAATTTTTACACAATAAAATTTTTTATCAATAAATTTATTATCTAAAAAGACAAATAAATAAATTGAATACAACCTAGATATTTTGTAATATCCCGATAATTTAAAAACCTTTGTATAAAAATAACCAATCGTTATAATTAGAAAAATTTTAAAAATTTATATTTTTTATTTATGCCTACTTATACAGTAACTAATTCAAATTTTAACCTGTCACCAAAACAACAAAAGAATTTAGCAGAAGGTATTACAAAGGTTCACAATCAAGTCACTGGAGCTAACACTTATTTTGCTCAAGTAATATTTAATAAGACAAAAAAAAATAATCATTTTATGGGAGGAAAAAAAGTAAAGGAACCATCTTTATTTTTACTTGGTCAAATTAGAGCAGGAAGATCAAAAGAAGTTAAAGATAGATTAATTTCAGACTTAAAAGATATATTAGCAAAAAAATCTAAGTTAGATGAGACTCAGATTTGGGTATACATAATTGATTTACCACCATCGCAAATGATTGAATATGGAGCTGTTTTACCAGAATCTGGCAAAGAAAGTGAGTGGTTTGCTAGTTTACCATCTAAACTAAAGAAAAAACTCTTTGCTATTGAAAAATAAATTAAGGAACTAACCAAGTATCTTTTTTCTTCTCCAGATCAAAGCGAGCTCTTCTATGACCCTTAGCTGCTAGATATAGCCATTCAATAGATTTAATTTTACATTGAATCACTGTAAAATTTTTATAACCTTCTTCACTTTGTTCCATTGTAAATTCAAAATTGTCTAATTCTGGTTTTAATCCAGATGTAGGTATTTTGGATTCTGAACCTGGACCATTATCAACCAAATAACATTTTCGACTTATGTGTTGAGTTTTTGACCAAGATTCTTTTGTAATTTCATTATTATGGTTTACTAGACACTCAACTTTTAATCTGACTTGGATTTTTTCTTCTTTATCATAAAAAAGCATTGCTGCCTTTGGATTTCTTTTCAATTTCTCAATTTTATCTGATCTAATATCACTATGAAATTGAACAATGTTATCTTTTTGGTTTGATTTTCTAAGAACTACAATTCTTCCATCAAAATCAGATTGATCACCACATATAAAAGTAGGTATTCTAAATTGCGATGCTCTATTAGTTACTGCATCGTTTAACATTAACCAAATCTTTTTTTTTATTTCATCGAAATTTTCATAGTATGCTGGTTGCATACGATACTACTTTCTAAATCTTTTAATTAAGCTTGATGTATCCCATCGATTACCACCCATACTTTGAACTTCACTATAATATTTATCAACAAGTTCAGTAACTGGTAACAAAGAACCATTATTCTTCGCCTCTTCCATTGCAATTTTAAGATCTTTTCTCATCCAATCCACTGCAAAACCAAAATCGAACTTATCATCAATCATAGTTTTATACCTATTTTCCATTTGCCACGATTGTGCCGCTCCTTTAGAAATTACTTCTATAACATCTTCCATATTCAATCCTGCCTTCATGCCAAAATTAATTGCTTCAGATAAACCCTGAACTAATCCTGCTATACAAATTTGGTTTACCATTTTAGCTAACTGACCATTTCCTGGACCACCCAATAATTTCATTTTTTTACTGTAACAATCGATTTTATCTTTTGCTTTTTCAAAGTCTACTTGGTCTCCACCAATCATAACGGTGAGAGCTCCATTTTCTGCTCCAGCTTGACCACCTGATACAGGTGCATCAAGAGAACCAAAACCATTTTGTTTTGCATAAGCATGAATTTCTCTTGCAATAGTAGCTGATGCAGTTGTGTTATCAATATATATAGATCCCTTTTTGATTGTTTTAAAAATTCCATTATCACCAAAAGTAACTTCTCTTAAATCATTGTCATTTCCTACACATGTAAAAATATATTCAGCATTTTTTGCTGCTTCGGCCGGTGTTTCCGCCATTTTACCTTTGTATTCACTTATCCATTTCTCTGCTTTAGATTTAGTTCTATTAAAAACAGTTACATTGTGTCCAGCTTTTGATATATAACCAGCCATTGGGTAGCCCATTACCCCAAGACCTATGAAAGCAACATTACAAGTCATAATTTTTTTATATGTTTAAGAGTTTGAGTTTAAAAGTAATTCTATTTGGATTTATATTTACATTTTTTTCAAGTTTTGGACAGAGTTTTTTTCTTGGTTTATTTAATAACAGCATACGTGATGCCCTTTCTATCACACAGGGACAATTTGGATCAATTTACGCTTCTGCAACCTTACTAAGTAGCTTTCTTTTAATTTGGGTGGGAAAAAAAATTGATGATATCGATATTTTTAGATTTGCTTTTTTTGTTACTTTACTTCTTTCTTTTTCATGTTTTTTATTTTCAAAGATTTCATCAATTATTTTTCTATTTATAGCTATATTTTTAATGAGATTTTCAGGTCAAGGGATGATGTCTCATACCGCTACAACCACTATTTCTAGATACTTTACAAAATCTAGAGGTAAGGCATTAAGCACAAGTTGGTTTGGTCTTTCTACTGCAGAATTTATTTTACCAGTTTTAATAGTTTATATTTTGACTATTACAAGTTGGCAAAATATTTGGATTTTTATTTCAATTTTAGTTTTAATAATTTTGCCTACAACGTCTTTTGTTTTGATTAAAAATTTAAATTTTGATTCTAGAGAAGAATTAGAGGAACATGAACAAAAAGAAAAAGATATTTTTCAATGGAAAAGAATTGAAGTTTTAAAAGATTATAGATTTTATATCATTTGTTTAAATATGTTAGCAATGCCCTGGATAGCGACAGGGGTATTCGTTTATCAATCATTTATCACTGAGTCTAAAGATTGGGGGACTTTTGTTATTGCTCAATCATTTATGGTTTATTCAATTTTATCAGTATTAACTTTATTGATTTCTGGTTTTTTAATTGACAAATTCACTAGCAGAAAATTACTTATTTTTATGAACATTCCTTTATTACTATCTACTTTAGTTTTGATTTTTTTTAATACACCAATAACATCATTTATATTTCTAGGTTTAATTGGAATTTCGAATGGACTTGCCAACGTTTTGGGATCTTCTACGTGGGCTGAAATTTATGGAGTTAAACACATTGGATCTATCAAGGCACTTTCAACAGCATTGATGGTTTTTTCAACAGCTTTTGGAACTGCTCTTTTTGGAATTTTAATTGATCAAGGATATTCAATTGAACAAATTGCTTTTGTATCCTTTACTTACATTTCTATTTCAATAATTCTTCTTTTTTTAGTAAGAAATAAGCTTAATCCAAAATATATATAAAATTTTCTTGATTTTTTAAATTGCACTGTATAGATACTCCGCATGGCTAGAGTTACAGTAGAAGATTGTATAGATAAAGTAGATAGTCCTTACGAGTTAGTTTTAGTAGCTAAAGAAAGAGCAACTCAACTTAACGCCGGTGTTGAGCCAACTCTAGATAAAGACAATGATAAGAATACAGTGATTTCCTTAAGAGAAATTGCAGAAGAAAACATTAAAGTTTCAGATTTAACAGATAGTGCAATTTATAAATTAAGAAAACATGTTGAGCAGGTAGATGAAGGAGCAGAGGATGATGAAGAAGTTGGCGATGATTTTGAAAGTATGTACAAGGGTGAAATATCAAAAAGTGGTGCCCCAATTCTTCCTTCTAAGCGAGCAAGAAAATCTCCTGAAAAAATACAGGTCTCTAAAGAAGATTTAGCAGAGTTATCAGAAACGGCTAAACCAGATATTGAAAACCCAGAAAGTGACGAAACAGACTCAGATGAAGGAGATCTTTCTTTAGATGAAGTCTCTGCAGCTGAAGAGCAAAATGATCAAGCAGTTTCTGATGAAGATAATACCAACAATAATTAACTAAATTCTTTTAATATTTTTTCTCTGTGTTCATCTAAATCTGGAATATCACCTCTAGTTTTCTCATCTTTATATGAAGACATTTTAATTGGATTACCTGCTAGTTTAAAGTCACCTATAACTTTGTGATAAGCTTTTACAATCATATTTCTAGAATCAACCTGAGGATTTTCAACTGCTTCCTTTATATTAAATATTGGGCCACAAGGAATTTTTTCTTTTTCCATTTCTTTTACCCATACGTCTGTATTTTTAGAAGACAACTTATTTTCAAAGATTTTTTTTAGTTCATCCATATTTTTTGCTCTTGAAGAATTATCAATAAATCTTGGATCATCCACTAAATTATTAATATCTAAAAGATTACAAAGTTTTTCAAATAACTTATCATTACCAGCAGCAATTATCACATAACTATCCTTAGTTTTAAAAGCTTCGAATGGTGCAATTGATGGATGACGAGAGCCCATGGGTTTCGGTATCTCATTTTTTGCTAGATAACGAGCAATAGCATTTTCTAAAATTGCTATTTGACAATCAAGCATTGAGACATCTATGTACATTCCCTTACCAGTTTTTTGTCTATCATAAAGAGCTGCATTAATTCCAATTGCAGTGAACAAACCAGCGGTAATGTCCCCGATTGATGTTCCAACTCTAGTTGGCTCAGAGTTCGGTTGTCCAGTGACACTCATTAACCCTCCCATGCCTTGAACAACCATGTCATATGCAGGTAATTCTTTTAGAGGACCAGTTTGTCCAAAGCCAGAGGCAGATGCATAGATTAACTTTGGATATTTTTTGCAAATGTCTTTCCAACCATACCCCCATTTTTCAAGTGTACCTGGTTTAAAATTTTCAACTAAAATATCCGCTTTTGATAAAATTTTTTCAAAAATTTTTTTATCATCAGAATTTTTTAAATTTAAAGCTATACTTTCTTTTCCTCGATTAAGAGACATAAAATATGCTGAGTAATCTTTTATGAAGGGTCCAAATTTTCTCGAGTCATCACCTATTTCTGGAGCTTCAATTTTAATGACGCGTGCTCCTAGATCGGAGAGTATCATGGTGCAATAAGGTCCCACTAATACCCTTGTTAAATCAACAACTAAAAGGTTTTTTAAAGGTCCATCCATTAAAATATGTTTAACTTGTGTTTTTTTACTGACTTGACTCTTATTAATAAGTTCATTTTAATTAAATTATTATAAATAACAATAGAGGGAAAAAAAAATGTTAAAAAAGATATCTTTATACTTAACTTCATTAGTTTTTGTTTTTACTACTATTGGTTCTGCTTATGCAGTTACGCTGAAAGCAAGTCACCAATGGCCTGGTACACCAAGAGCTGATGGTTCATTCGATCCACGTCATGAAATGGTTCAAATCATTGCTGACGAGGTTAAAAAAGCAAATGTTGGAGTAGATATTAGAATTTACCCAGCTAAATCATTATACAAACCAAAAGAACAGTGGAAACCAATGACAACTGGTCAATTAGATATTTCTGCTTTT
>Ga0208390_1000975_pt1 | contig 10393 bp, 9 predicted proteins | sample Knorr_S7_td_Surf_FD_185594 | JGI IMG/M metagenome (GOLD analysis project Ga0208390, IMG submission 185594) | Marine microbial communities from Southern Atlantic Ocean transect - Knorr_S7_td_SurfaceA_ad_6m_LV_A (SPAdes) (version 2) | ecosystem: Environmental > Aquatic > Marine > Oceanic | place...
TTATTTGTGAGCCTGGAAGAGCATTAGTTGCTGAGAGTGGTTCGACAATAGTCAGAATAAATCTTAAAAAAAAACAAAAGCTTTATATTAATGATGGTACCTACGGAACACTTTTTGATGCAGGTACTCCAAACATAGTTTTTCCTTCAAAAATGATTAAGGACAATTCAAATAAAATTATTTCAAAAAAATTAACTGCTTATGATTTTTACGGTCCTACTTGTGATAGTATGGATTACATGAAGGGTCCATTTCTTTTACCTAACAATATCAAAGAAAATGATTATATAGAACTTGGTCAACTAGGTGCTTATGGTTTAACATTTAGAACACAATTTAATGGCTTCTTCTCTGATGAAATTTATGAAGTTGAAGATAATCCAATAATGAGTCTTTACGACAAAGACAATAATAAAGCTACTTTGGTAGCTTAATGACAGATAAAAAAAACTTAGGCCATAATAGTAAAAAAGATTTTCTTAAAAATCCTGTTGAACATATTGATATTACATCATTCGACTCAAGAAAAATTATTTCCTCGATGGAAAAAATGTCGTTTGTTTCAAGAGAAACCGCGAACGCCGCAAATATCTATAATGAAATGTTAAAAGATAAAGATTGTACGATTTTTTTAACTTTAGCAGGATCCACTTCTGCTGCGGGCTGTATGAACGTTTACAAAGATCTTGTTAAATATAATATGGTCGATGCAATAGTTGCTACAGGAGCTTCTATTGTAGATATGGACTTTTTTGAAGCATTGGGTTTTAAACATTATCAAGGATCACAATTTCAGGATGATACAGAGCTTAGAAAAAATTATATTGATAGGATTTATGACACATATATTGATGAGGATGAATTACAAGTTTGTGACAAAAAAATTTGTGAAATCGCCGATGGTCTTGAACCAAGAAGTTATACATCTAGAGAATTCATTCACGAAATGGGTAAATATTTAGAAAAAAATTCAGTAAAAAAAGACTCATTAATTGAAACCGCATATGAAAATAATGTTCCGATTTTCTGCCCTGCTTTTACAGATTCTAGTGCCGGTTTTGGCTTGGTAATTCATCAAGAAAAAAACCCAAAAAAACATTTAACTATTGATTCAATTAAAGAGTTCAGAGAACTGACTGAAATAAAGATACAGTCTAAGAGTTCTGGTCTGTTCATGATAGGTGGAGGTGTGCCAAAAAACTTTATACAAGACACAGTAATATGTGCAGAACTTTTAGGTAAAGATGTAGAAATGCATAAATATGCAGTTCAAATTACTGTAGCAGACTCCAGGGATGGAGCTTGTAGCAGTTCAACTTTAAAAGAGGCTAGCTCTTGGGGTAAGGTTGATGTCACTAAGGAACAAATGGTTTTTGCAGAAGCTACTAGTGTATTACCTTTAATTTGCAGTGATGCATATCACAAAGGTGAATGGAAAAATAGAAGTCGAAAAAACTTCTCTAAAATTTTTGATTAAAAATGAAAAAAAAAACCACTATTGGTTTAATACAAACAAAAGTTTTTGAAAATCAAAACAAAAATTTAGAAAATTCAATAAAAAAAATTAAAAAGGCAGCAAAGAGAAATGCAAAAATAATTTGTTTACCTGAATTATTTCTTTCACCTTATTTTTGTCAAACCGAAAATCATTCAAAATTCAAACTTGCTGAAAAGATTCCAGGACCAATCACAAATATTTACTGTAATCTAGCTAAAGAGCTCTCTATTATTCTAATGATCTCTCTTTTTGAAAAAAAAACTTCTGGTTTTTATCACAATACTAGTGTTGTGATTAATGAAGATGGAAAAATTGTCTCAAAATATAGAAAAATGCATATTCCAGATGATCCAGGCTACTACGAAAAATTTTATTTTACTCCTGGAGATTTGGGTTTCAAATCAATAAATACCAATTATGGTAAAATAGGATCTTTAGTATGTTGGGATCAGTGGTTTCCTGAAGCAGCAAGACTCACTGCGCTTAAAGGTGCTGAAATTTTATTTTATCCTACTGCAATAGGATGGCATCCCAAAGAAAGAAAAAAATTTGGGAATTCACAATTAGATGCTTGGATTACAATACAAAGATCTCATGCTATCGCTAATGGTGTTTTTGTGGCTGCAATTAATAGAATTGGATTGGAAAAAGTTAAAAATAAAAAGATTCAATTTTGGGGCAATTCTATGATTATTGATCCAAGTGGAAATATAATCAAACGATCCAAATCAAACAAAGAAGAAATATTAATATGTGATATTGATTTTAAAAAAGTAGAAAATACAAGACAACATTGGCCATTTTTAAGAGATAGAAGAATTGATTATTATAAGGGTCTACTAAAAAATCCTAAAGATGCTTAAAGATTTGTTTCTTGAAGGTTTTAGAATGCCTGGAGAGTGGGAAAAACAAAAATCTGTTTGGATTGTTTGGCCATATAATAAAAAAGATTGGCCAGGCTTGTTTGATAAAATTCCTGAAGTAGTAAGTAGGATTGTCTGTAATTTGTCAATTAATCAAACTGTAAATTTAATAATTAGAACTAATAAAGATAAATTAAGAATTAAACTAGAATTAAAAAAATTTAAAAATGATCTATCTAAAATCAAATTTCACCAAATTTTAACAAATAGAATTTGGATCAGAGATAGTGGCCCACTATTTTTAATTAATAATAAAAAAAGAAAAAAAATTATTCTTAATTTTAGATTCAATGGGTGGTCAAAATATAGTGATTACCAAAAAGACGATAAAATTAATGCTAGAATCGCAAAATTGATAAAGATTAAAAAAATTGAACCTAAAATTAAAGTAAAAAAAAATCTTAAAAAAATTGTTTTAGAAGGCGGAGCAATAGACGTGAATGGCCGAGGTTCAATACTTCTGACCCGAGAATGTCTCTTAAGTAAAGTTCAAGAAAGAAACCCTGGCGTAAATAAATTAAATCTAGAAAATGCTTTTAGAAAATATCTTAATTTGAAAAATTTCATATGGTTAAATAAAGGTATAAAGGGGGATGATACTCATGGACACATAGATGATATCGCTAGGTTCGTTTCTCCAAATACTATAATGGCTGCAATTGAAAAAAATAAAAAAGATAGAAATTTTAAAAGTTTAAATGAAAATTTAAAAATTCTAAAGAAATCAAATAATACAAATGGAAAAAAATTTAAAATAATTAAAATTCCAATGCCAAAACCCATCTATATTAATAATGTACAAGTTCCTGCAAGTTATCTTAATTTTTATATTGCAAACAGAATAGTACTATTGCCAGTTTTTAATGACGACAATGATAGAAAAGTTTTTTTAATTTTTAAAAAATTTTTTAAAAAAAGAAAAGTAATTCCTATCGATTGTAGTGAACTTATTTGGGGATTTGGTGCGATCCATTGTATGACACAACAGGAGCCCTTTATATAGTTTTTAAGCTGGTTTTAAAGTGCCTAAAAGTAGTCTAAAGGGAATTAACATTACTAAAGCAACAAATATTTTTACAGTCAAATCACCCAATGATAATGTTACCCAAGGTATACCTGTAGCATAAAAAGATATAGAGAAAAATAAGAAGGTATCAACTGTCGATCCAATAAAAGATGAAGTTAAAGGTGCAACAAACCACTTCTTCTTTCTCAATTTGTCAAAAATCTGAACATCTATTAGTTGGGCTACTAAAAAAGCAGTTCCAGATCCGATGGCTATTCTAACGGATATCAGGTCTGCAAAGTTTGTTGAAAAAAGAAGAGTAAAACTAATACCTATAATAAAACCTATGTAAACTATTTGTCTTGCAATTAGTTTTCCATAAGATCTATTTGCTAAATCAGTTATTAAAAAAGCTATTGGATAACTAAATGCTCCATAAGTTAATATTTCCTCCAAACCATAATATTTGATTGGAAATTGGACTAAATAATTAGAAGCTAAAACAACAACTCCCATTATTAATGAGAACAATAGAAATAATTTATTCATTAAACGCTTTTAGATTTTACTATTTTTTTTTGGAAAGGAGATTTAATCAATATATTTTTTTTGAGTTTTTTTAATCTTGGTGATAAATTTTTATTTTTGACTGATTTCAAAAATTCATCAAAACTACCTTTTTTATCAACAGATCTAACGCCAGCATTGCTTACTGTTAATTTTAAGCTTCTATTAAGAAGTTCGCTTGTAAATTTAACTTTTTTTAAATTAGGTAAAAATCTTCTTTTTGTCTTATTATTAGCGTGACTAACATTATGACCTTTCATTGGATTTTTTCCAGTTAATTCACATTTTTTTGCCATAATAATATCGCCTATATAGAGTGTGATTATGATCTCGTCAAGGTTATAAGGTTGTAATTACTATTTTTTACCAATTATTTCTGTAAAGTTCTTAACACCATCTTTAATGAGTAATTCTTTAAGTTCTTTTTTTATCATATTAACTATATTTGGTCCTTTAAAGACCATTCCGGTATAAAGCTGAACATAACTTGCACCCGCTAATAATTTTTCATATGTGCTCCTTCCAGAGTCTACTCCTCCAACACCAATAATTTTTATTCTTCCATTTAATATTTTGTAAAATTTATTGATTAATTGTGATGATTTTTTTTCAATAGGTTTACCAGATAAGCCCCCTTTTTGGTGTTTTTGGATGTTACTTAAATTATCTCGTGATGAATCAGATGTGTTTGAAATGATAATAGCCTCAATTTCATTACTCAAAAGAACTTCTGCAATTTTATTAATTTCTTGGTTATTGATATCGGGTGAAACTTTAACTGCTATTGGCACTTTTGAATTCAAATTTTTTTTCTCTTTACTTATAGCTTGTAAAAGTTCATCTAACTTTGTTTGTTCATGAAATTTTCTTAGGTCTTCAGTATTAGGTGACGAAATATTGATTGTGATATAATCTGCAATCTGATGGAATGTTTTTAGACAATCTAAATAGTCTTTAAGTCTATTTTCAGAGACCTTGTTAGGCCCAATGTTAACTCCAAGTAAACCTATTTGTTTGTTAGATTTCATTCTATTTGCAATATTTTGAGCACCCAGATTATTGAAACCAAGTCTATTTATTAATGCCTCATCCTCTACCAGTCTAAATACTCTTGGTTTAGGATTTCCATATTGTTTTAAAGGAGTAATAGTTCCAACCTCAACAAAGCCAAAACCCAACCTAAATAATGAGTTATATACTTCAGCATTTTTATCAAAACCTGCTGCCATACCTATTGGATTTTCTAAATCTTTATTAAATAGTTTTGATTTAAATAATGGATTATTTCTATCAGTATCTAAAATATTAGGAACAAAATTAAACTTTAAAGACTTAATTGCTAAATTATGAGCTGTCTCTGGATCAAACTTGAAAATTAAAGATCTTAAATTTGAAAACATTATTTAATCTTATTTAATATAAGATCTTTTGTTTCTTTAACACCAAAAAAACTTATAAAAAAACCCATTCGAGGGCCATTTTCATCACCAAATACAACTTCATAAATTAATTTAAACCAATCTCTTAGTTTATCTGAATAACCATTTTCTTTTCCAGTTGAATAAATTAAAGTTTGGATATCCTCAGGTGACATTTTATCATTACACTTATCCAAAGTTTTTATCAGAGCTTCTAATGCTTTTTTTTCTTTATCATTGGGTTTCTTGTATTTCTTTTGTAATTTAATGACATCATTAAAATATTTAATAGCATAGCCAACTAATCTATTAAATATAGGATAATCTTTCTCAGAAATATTAGTTTTATATCTCTTTACAAATTTCCATAAGAGTTCTGTGTTGTCTGCGTTACTTGTCTCAACAAGATTTAGTAACATCGAAAATGACATAATCATGTTTTCTTTAGGTACCTTACTATTATGGACATGCCAAACAGGATTCATAAGTAATTGTAAATCATTTTGAGATTTTGCTTTTTCTATAAAATCTAAGTATTCATCGACAGCTTTTGGAACAATTTCTTTATAAAGTTTTTTAGCTCTTTTTGGATTTTGATACATATATAAAGATAAACTTTCTGGTGATGCATATTCTAACCACTGATCAATTGTGATACCATTTCCTTTAGATTTTGAAATTTTTTCCCCTTTCTCATCTAAAAATAATTCGTATGCAAAACCTGATGGATTAGTTTTTCCAATTAATTTAATTATCTTAGTAGATAAAATTGCGCTTTCTATAAGATCTTTGCCGTACATTTCAAAATCAATATCTAATGCATACCACCTCATAGCCCAATCAACTTTCCATTGCAGTTTACAATTTCCATCCAAAATGCTTATTTCCAGATCTTGTCCATTATTATCAAAGATAATTTTCGATTTTTCCTTATCTATTTCTTTCAAGGGAATTTCCAAAACATGTCCTGTCTGAGGACATATAGGTAAAAATGGACAATAAGTTTTCTGACGCTCTTTGCCTAAAGTTGGAAGTATAATATTCATTATTCCATCATAATTTTTCAAAATAATTTGAAGAGTAGAATTAAAAAAACCTGATTTATAAAGTGATGTAGAACTTTTAAAACTATAATTAAAATTAAAATTATTTAAAAAATTTTTAAGCATTTCATTATTATGTTCTCCAAAACTACTAAATTTACCAAAAGGATCTGGGACTTTTGTAAGCGGTTTGTGTAAATTCTTTCTCAATAATTCTTTTTGTGGGATATTTTCTGGAACTTTTCTTAACCCATCCATATCATCTGAGAAAGTTATTATTTCTGTTGGAAGATCAGTTAAATGACTTAAGGCATTTACCATCATTGATGTTCTGGCAACCTCTCCAAATGTACCAATATGAGGGAGTCCGCTTGGACCATACCCAGTTTGAAGAGTGATTTTTCCTTTTTTCTCTATATATGATTTTCTTTCACGAAGCATTTTTTTTGCCTCTACAAAAGGCCATGCAGCTGTTTTATCTAAATTTTCTTTTTTAATCATGAATTACTCAAAAAAATCTTATATTAACGATTTAAACAATTCTTATAGAGTTGAAATTTATTTACCATAAAATAATGTCCTTTCAAAATGTCTAATTATAAAACAGTTTTTTTTACTCTCGGAATTCTTCAAATAATTCTTGGAATCTTTATGCTTCTTCCAATAATTATACAATTTTTCTATAGTGAAATAGACTCCTCTTTTTTTGGAGCAGCTCTTGTTACTACTATCTTTGGCATACTGTTTTTTTTATCAAATTTGGATCACGATAAAAAATTAAATTTACAACAAGCATTTTTGTTGACGTCTTTATCTTGGTTAAGCATTGCAATCTTTGGGTCTCTACCATTTATTTTTTCCAATATTGAATTTTCAATAACTAATGCTTTTTTTGAGAGTATGTCAGGTATTACTACTACAGGATCGACCATTATACCAAACTTGGAAAATATGCCAAAAGGTATTCTCTTTTGGAGGGCTATTCTTCAATGGCTAGGAGGAATTGGTATTATCGTAATGGCCATAACCTTAATGCCAATAATGAATGTAGGAGGGATGCAGTTATTTAAGATATCAAATAATGATTCCTCTGAAAAAATTTTACCTAAATCAAAAGAAATAGCTATTAGATTAATTTATATCTATTTTGGGCTTACTGCTTTATGTGCAATCTCCTATAAAATTCTTGGTATGAATGTTTTTGATAGTATGACTCACTCAATGACTACAATAGCAACCGGAGGATTTTCAAACTATAATGAGTCGATTGGTTTTTTCGATAGTGTTTATATAGAAATTTCAGCAATGATTTTTATTATTCTAGGTAGTTTACCTTTTATTGCTTATATTAAATTTTTAAGTGGAAATAGAGGAATATTTTTTTCAGATATTCAAATCAAAACTTTCATAAAAACTATAGCTTTTAGTACTATCTTATTAATTGTTTATCTAATCTTAAATAACTCGTCAAATCTTGATATTAGATCTATTTTTTTTAACGTAATTTCTATCTTAACTGGCACAGGTTATGTTAATGCACAATTTGATAATTGGGGTGGTTTCCCATTGCTTTTATTTTTAGGATTAATGTTTATAGGAGGATGTGCTGGTTCGACAACTTGTGGAGTAAAAATATTTAGAATTCAAATTCTTTGGTCATTTGTTGGGAATCAATTAAAAAAAATTATTTATCCAAAAGGTATTTTTGTTCTAAAATACGATAAAAATCCGATTGATAACAAATTCGTGTCATCAATAATTTCTTTTATATACATGTATCTTATAATTTTTTTTATTATAACAGCATTATTATCATTAACCGGTCTTGATTTTATCACCTCAATATCTGGAGCTGCTACTTCTATTTCGAATGTGGGACCTGGTCTAGGCTCAGTTATTGGTCCAAATGGAAATTTCTCGTCATTACCAGATATTTCAAAATGGATATTAACACTTGGTATGATACTGGGAAGATTAGAATTATTTGCTATATTGGTTTTGTTTTTACCCTCTTTTTGGCGAAATTAGTATTATGAGAGATATAAATATTTTTTTTAAAGAAAAACCATTAAAAATGATTTGTTTAGGTTTTTCATCTGGACTTCCTATTTTATTAGTTTTCTCTACTTTGTCCGTGTGGTTAGTGCAAGCTGGTATAAATAGAAGCACTGTAACTTTATTTAGTTGGGCTGGTTTTGCTTATGCTTTCAAATATTTATGGTCTCCTCTAGTAGACAATTATAAATTACCATTTTTGAAAAAATTAGGTCACAGGAAAAGTTGGCTTTTAGTATCACAAATATTAGTCTTAATCTCACTTATATTAACTGCATTTACTGATCCACAAAATAATTTATTTTTCACTGCTTTATTCATTACTTTTTTAGCTTTTTTTAGTGCTACTCAAGATATTCTAATTGATGCATTCAGGATAGAGTCCGCACCTCAATCTCTTCAAGGTCCAATGTCTTCAATGTATATTGCTGGTTATAGAATAGCTATGCTTGTAGCAGGTGCAGGTAGCTTATGGTTAGCGGCTTTTTTTGGTACTGAAATTTACAATCAGGATGTATGGAAAAAAGTGTATCTTATAATGTCAATTTTCATGTTTGTCGGGATTTTTGCAACTTTATCCTCTCAAGAGCCAAAAATTAAAAAAAATTTTAAAAAAGACAACCATTTAAAATTTTTATTATCTATATTTTTCTCTGTAATCGGATTTATATTTCTTTATTCAATTATTGAAAATCCCTACGATAAAAAAGATATTTTTTTAACATTTATTTTCTCAACAATAAGATTAATTATTTGCTTTATCTTTGCGTTTTTTATAATTAAATTTTTAATCTTTATCAAATTTACCTCAAATAAAAAAATTTCTAAAAGTTATCTTAGACCCATACTAGATTTCATAACAAGATACGGTAAATTTGCTTTTCTAATTTTATTTTTAATTTCATTGTATCGAATAGCTGATGTTGTTATGGGAGTAATGGCTAATATTTTTTATTTAGAAAAAGGTTATAAAATTTCAGAGATAGCAACATTTTCCAAATTTTTTGGTGTATTTGCAACAATATTTGGTGGATTTATTGGTGGTTATTGTTCTTACAAATTTGGAACAATGAAAGCATTATTTTTTGGTGCACTTGTAGCTGCACTTAGTAACTTATTATTTGCATGGTTAGCTATTTCGCCAATAAGCATAAATTTTTTAATTGGAGTTATTACAGCAGATAATATTTCAAGTGGCTTTGCTGGAGCAGCTTTCGTTATTTATTTGTCAGGGCTTACCTCTATAAAATTTACTGCTACTCAGTATGCATTATTTAGTTCTATAATGCTTTTCTTGCCAAAACTTATTGCAGGTTACGCTGGGAGCTGGGTTGATGTAATGGGTTATGCTTATTTTTTTTCACTTACAGCGCTTCTAGGATTACCAGTTCTTTATTTAATAATCTGGATAGGAAGAGTTGCACCAATTAGAAACTAAATGATAAACAATTTTTCTTTAATAAATATTTACGAAAAACCAAAAAAATATTCCAAACTTTCATCACAAATGTTATATGGAGAAAAATTTAAAATTTTAGAAAATAAAGGACATTGGTTAAAAATTAAAACTAATTATGATAACTATACTGGTTATATTCGAAAAAAAAAATTTTTAATAAAAGAATTTGTTCCAACATTTAAAGTTTCATCAAAAAAAACAGAAATTTTTACCAAAAGAAATAAAAAATTAATTAAAACAAATAGATTTATGTTTTTTGCAAGTAGAATAAAAAAAATAGAAGAAAATAAAAATTTTATAGAATTTGAAAAAAATAAATGGATTAAAAAAAAACATCTAAAAAAAATAAAATTTTTTGAAAATAACTCAAATAAAATTTTTAAATTATTTTTAAACTCAAAATATCTTTGGGGTGGAAAGACTT
>Ga0208390_1000978_pt1 | contig 10369 bp, 9 predicted proteins | sample Knorr_S7_td_Surf_FD_185594 | JGI IMG/M metagenome (GOLD analysis project Ga0208390, IMG submission 185594) | Marine microbial communities from Southern Atlantic Ocean transect - Knorr_S7_td_SurfaceA_ad_6m_LV_A (SPAdes) (version 2) | ecosystem: Environmental > Aquatic > Marine > Oceanic | place...
TCACTTACAGATCTGCATTTATTATTGGACTTTTTCAAGTGCTGTCTTTAGTGCCTGGTGTAAGTAGATCTGGTGTAAGTTTAACAGCTGCAAGATTACTTAATTTTAAAAGATTTGATGCAGCTAAAATTTCATTCTTACTATCTATTCCAACTCTAGCGGTTGTTTCATTATATGGTCTTACAAATATTTATTCTAATTCGACTAATAGTTTTTCTTTTTTAAATATGTTATCAATATTATTATCATTTATATTTTCTTTAATAACAATAAAATACTTCTTAAAGTACACTAAAAGATTTAACCTCAATATTTTTGTAATTTATAGAATTATTTTAGGATCTATTATACTTTTGACAACCTATTTATAAAATTGCTGTAAGTAAAACCAAAAAAACAAATACAATAATAAAAAAAATCAGAACAGAATTTTTTAGAGATATATTAAAGAAATTTTTCATTTTTTTAAATTTAATAAATTTTTTTCAATAAAACAATAGATTAATGTAAATAAATACTTTGATCTTAATTCTTTGATTCTAAATTTTGACTCACCCTTTTTTCGACCCATCCAATTTATTGGCACTACTTTGTATTTATAATTTCTGGAAATTATTTTTAAGGGTATTTCTAAAAAAATATTAAAAGTTTCAGAAATAAGCGGCATAATTTCTAATAGAGCTTTTCTTTTATAAATTTTAAATGCATTTGTATAATCATTATACTTATTCCAAAATATTAAGCTTACAAATTTATTAAAAATCCTATTTAAAACTAATTTTTGAATTGGATAATCTATGATTTTTGAATTTTTCAAAAATCTAGATCCTAGAATAGCATCATATTCTTCTGACTGTATAAGTTTATGATATTCGATTAAATCGTTTATATCGTCGGACTGATCTGCCATCATAATAGCAACATAATCACCGCGAGCTTTCTCAATACCTAAACTGATGGCGCCACCTAAACCTTTTCTTTTGTTATCGAAAACTTTAAAATTTTTATACTCTTGGTTTAGCTCTTCGATTTTCTTAAGTGTGTTATCAGAACTAAAATCATTAATGAAAATGACCTCAAAGTTTACTTTTTGAAGGTTGTCGTTAAAATAACTAAAAACGCCTCTTAAATTTTCGGACTCATTTCTAACAGGTACAACAATTGTGAGCATAAGAATGTTTCTTTTTCACCATTAGTAAGATATTTATTTTATAATGAAAATACTAATTACAGGCGGTTGTGGTTTTGTTGGTTCAAATATCGCGGTTTTTTTAAAAAAAAAAATAAAAAATGTGAGAATTTTTAGTTTAGATAATTTAAGTAGAAATGGGTCTCATTTAAATAAAGTTCGACTAGAAAAGTTAAGAATCAAAAACTACAAATTTAATATTGAGGACAATAACGTTTTAAAGAAGTTGCCTAAAAGTGATCTTATCATTGATTGTTGTGCTGAACCGGCTATAGAGGTGTCTAGAAAAGATCCGGATAGGGTGTTTAATACAAATTTGATTGGAACTTTTAATATTTTAAAAAAAGGCATTAGAGATAAATCAAATCTAATTTTTTTATCATCCAGTAGAGTTTACTCTATAGATAGTTTAAAAAATTTGGTAAAAAAAAATAATTTAAATGGTCCTCACAAAGTCAAAAAAAAAGTAGACGAAAATTTTAACACAGATTCCCCGAGTTCACTCTATGGATTCACTAAGATCGCATCAGAAAAATTAATTAAAGAAATGTTTTATAAAAGAAAAAATAATTATATCATAAATAGATTTGGAGTTATTGCAGGTCCATGGCAGTTTGGTAAACAAGATCAAGGATTCGTTTCTTTATGGATAGCGAACCACATTCTAAATAAAAAATTATCTTTTACTGGTTTTGGTGGATCAGGAAATCAAGTTAGAGATGTTATACATATAGATGATGTATGTGAAATTATTCACCTACAAATTAAAAAAATTCAAAAGATTAATAACCATGTTTTTAATATTGGTGGAGGAATAAAAAACAGTATTTCTCTCAAACTGCTTACAAAAAAATGTCAGAAAATAACTGGAAATATAATTTCTATTAGAAAAATACTCAAAACTTCAACGTATGATATCCCTTACTTTGTAACAAATAATCGTAAAATAAGTAAAGTTTACAAATGGAAACCTTCTAAAAGCATAGATGAAATAATTAAAGATATTTTTATTTGGTTAGAAAAAAATAAGATGATATTAAAATATTTCAAATGAAAATAGCATTAATTACAGGCTCCTGTGGTTTAGTAGGATCAGAGTCAGCATTATTCTTCGCAAAAAAAGGGTTTGAAATTATTGGTATAGATAATAATGCAAGAAAAAAATTCTTCGGCAAAGATGGTGATATTTCTTGGGTTAAAAAAAAAATAAAAAAGCAAATAAAGAGGTATAAGCACTTTGATATTGATATTAAAAATTATGCCTCTTTAAAAAAAATTTTTAATAAATATAAAAGTAAAATAAAAATAATAATACATGCTGCAGCACAGCCATCTCATGATTGGGCTAAAGATAAACCATTTATTGATTTTGACGTTAATGCGAAAGGAACATTAAATCTTTTAGAATTAACTAGACTAAATTGTCCAAACTCTCCATTCATTTTTATGTCTACTAACAAAGTTTACGGCGATAATCCCAATTTCTTACCTTTGGTTGAAAAAAAATTTCGCTGGGAAATAAAGAGTAAACATAAATTTAAATCTGGTGTTGATGAAAGCATGTCTCTCGATAATTGCACACATAGCTTTTTTGGAGTTTCAAAGACATATGCTGATTTAATCGTTCAGGAATACGGTAAAAATATTAAACTTAAAACAGCTTGTTTTAGAGCAGGTTGTATAACTGGGCCTAATCACTCCGGAGCAAAATTACATGGCTTCCTGTCATACCTCGTTAAATCATCCCTAAAAAATAAAAAATACATTTTGATAGGATATAAAGGTAAACAAGTGAGAGATAACATTCATAGCCATGACTTGGTATCTTGCTTTTGGGAATTTTACAAAAAACCAAGATATGGCGAGGTTTATAACACAGGTGGAGGAAGATATTCTAACTGTTCAGTAATTGAGGCATTAAAAATAGTTGAAAAAATTGCAAAAATTAAAATCAATAAAAAAGTAATTTCAAAAAATAGAGTTGGTGATCATATTTGGTACATCTCAAGTATGAAAAAATTTAAAAATCACTATCCAAAATGGAAACAAAAATATTCAACATTTAAAATTATTAATGAACTCGTTAATAACTACAAAAAATAATATTTTCGAAAGTCAAAAAAAAATTTTTCTAATAATTTTTTTTTTAAGTATTATTAGTAGAGCAATTACTGCATATTTTTTTGGTGATAAAACATTACAAAACGAATGGCTCTTCCTAGTTTCTAACTTATACAACCACGATACATTTTCTTTAATTAATTTTGGAGATTTATTTATTCCAAATTTATGGATGCCGCCAATATATGGTTATTTTATTTACATACATGCTTTAATATTTGGGTTAAATGAAAATCTAGCATCTCATGTTATTGTAACTCAAATTTTTTTATCCTCGTTAACTCCTTTAATTTTTTATAGATTAATTTCTAAATTTTTTGATAAAAAATTATCTGGAATTGGTGCTATCTTTTTTAGTTTGTTTCCTTTAATCGTATACTCTCCCAGTCAGATTTCTTCAGCTACAATATATTTATTTTTACTTTTGACTTTTATTGACCAATTTTTAAATCTTTCTAATCAAAAAAATATAAAATTAAATATAGTAATTGGATTATTGGCTGGTATTTTAATTTTGACAAGAAGAGATTTTTTACTTATTTATTTTTTTTCTATATTTTACTCTTTAATATTTTTCAAAATTGATATTAAAAAATTAATATTTATTTGTTTAGTATCATTGATTACTATCTCTCCGTATTTGGCAAGAAACTATATCATATTTGAAAAATTAATTCTTCATTCTGGTTTTGGTTATAATGTCTGGAAAGCATATAATCCTGAAGCTAAGGTTGAAGGCTACTATATTCAGTCTGAGGAATTAAAACAAAAAATTGATAAAGTTGAAAAAAATATTTTTTATAGAATAAATGAAGATAAAGTCTATTTAGATCAAGCTATAGAATATATAAAGGAAAATCCAAAAAAATATATTTCTCTTTTCGTAAAACGTTTAATTTCATTTTTCTTTGTAGATTTAGAATCAACCCAAAAAAACTACTATAATTTTTTCCATATTGTGCCAAATTTTTTAATTTCATTAATTTCTCTCTTTGGTTTAATTGTTTTTCCAAAGAAAGATAAAAAATATATTTATCTAATGTTAGTAATGTTTCTCTTGATATTTATTTATTCATTGTTCGCTCTTTTACCGAGATATAAAGTCTATGTCATTCCATTCCAATTAATATTAACTATAAGTTTTTTTGATTATTTGAAAAATAAATTAAGTAAAAATTATTAGTTGACCACTCTGAGTTTGAATGCCTCTGTTTAAATCAATCTTGAGATCTTCAATGGCTTTTTTTACTCCTTCTTGATTTATAAAATTATAATCATCAACAATGATTATTGCGTTATTTTCTAACTTATCTTTAATAAAATTAAAACAATCTTTTGTAGATTGGTACAAATCAAAGTCGAGGTGGACTAAACCGAATTTTAAATTTGAAATTTTTTCCATTTGCTCATTATCTAGATTAGGAAAATATCCAACTATTGTTTCCAGACTAGAATTCTTGTTTTGTAGTATTTTATTTAGATCTTCAGTCATTTTACGATAGTCAAAATCTTTAAATCTAGTTTTTGTAGTAAAAGGTTTATAATTGCCCTGATAGTGTTCATCATATTCTGATATATTTTTTTTTATTTCATCAGCATGAAAACCAAAGCTATCAACAGCAAAGATATTTGTATCATTTTTAATAAATTTTGAAATTGTCGTTAAAGTGCCGCCTCTATCAGTTCCAAACTCAATTACATTTACACTTTTTCCCTCAAATTTTTTATTAAAAAGCTTTACTACCTGATACACCATGAAATTTCTTTCTTTATCTTGAGAAGATTGATTTTTTATGGATTTCCAATTATCTAAAAATTCATCAGGATAGGTAATTTCAACGCCCAAAAAATATTTTCTCATTTTCCAGAAAATACCTGATAACCAAATTATAATTAACATTTGCTGGTTCTCACTAAATAGTCTTCCACCTAGTGATCTTATTTTTTTAAATATCATATTAGAAAATTAATATTCTTATCAATAATTGTATATATATTTATTTTAACTTTTAATAATTGACTATTATTTAACATTGGTGCGCCTGCTAGGATTTGAACCCAGAACCTCCTGGTCCGTAGCCAAGCGCTCTATCCAGTTGAGCTACAGGCGCAATTCATAAATAATACATCTTTATGTTTTTATAAGTTAGTTAGTGATATATATAAACATATATCTTATATAAATATGCTTTTATTCTCTAAACCAAAATTAACTAAGGATTATTTTTTAAGTTTAATCTTAGCTTTTTTACCTCTAAGCTTTATTGCTGGAAATCTATCAATAAATATTAATATAATAATTTTTATTTTTTTTTCATTATTACTTTATAGTAAAGAAATCTTTAGTATTAAATTTTATTTTTTAGATAAAATTATCCTATCTTTTTTTTTAGTAATTATTTTTACAGGCATTTATAATGACGTTTATTTTTTAATAAATAATTTAGAATGGAAAAGTCATTACACTACAATTATAAAATCATTCTTATTTTTAAGATTTTTTCTGTTGTATCTTATTTTAAGATTTCTTGTTGAAAAAAGAGATTTAGATTTAAGTTTATTTTTCATTTCAAGTTTTGTTTTATCATTATTTGTCAGTATTGATATAATTTATCAATTTTTAATTGGTGAAGACATTTTTGGATTTAAACCTGTGGGTAGAAAGTTAGGAGGACCTTTTGATGATGAGTTAATAGCCGGAGGTTACTTACAGAGATTTTCAATTCTTGCTTTATTTTTCATACCTATTTTTTTTTCTAAAAGAATTAAAAAATACAAAATACCAGTTCAATGTGGATTATTTTTAATTTTTATCTTAGGTATTGTGTTGTCTGGTAATAGAATGCCATTAGTAATTTTTATATTTGTAATTTTTACTTTATTAATTTTACAAAAAGAAATAAGAAAATATTTAATCCCTTTCTGTATTTTAATCCCTCTAATATTTGTATTTTTTTATAAATTTAATTTTGAGGTAAAAAATAATTTTACAAGTTTTCAAAAACAAGTTTCTAATATGGCTTCATCAATTATTAGTAAAGATTTTGATAATCAAACCTCTCCCCAATATCTTAAAGAATTTGTTACTTTTTACGACACTTGGCTTATGAATAAGTACATTGGAGGAGGAATTAAAAACTTTAGGTATTACTGTCATGAAAGACCAAAAGTCGATAAAAGCTCAAAGTTTATTTGCAATATGCACCCTCATAATTATTATTTAGAAATTCTTACAGAAACTGGGATTTTAGGTTTTGTTATTTTGAGTTTAATATTATTGAGGGTATTTTTTTTATCCTTTATAAGAAAGTATTTTTTAGAGTCTAATCTGAAAAATAATATTATTGTAGTACCTTTTATTTTCACTTTTTTTTCAGAATTATTTCCAATTAAGAGCACAGGAAGCTTTTTTACAACGGGAAATGCTACATTTATATTCTTAATTTTGCCAATTCTTATTGGCATTATTAGAAAAGAAAATTCAATTGAAAATAAAAATTAAACATATAGGTTTATTTTATGAAAAATGTTTACATTACATCTGCTACAAGGACTGCGGTAGGATCGTTAAATAAAAGTTTAAAAAATGTTCAAGGATTTGAATTAGGTTCAACTGTTTTGAAAGAATCAATGCTAAGATCTAATTTAAATGGCGCAGATGTTGATGAGGTAATTTTAGGACAAGTTTTAACTGGAGGTGCTGGTCAAAACCCTGCTAGACAAGCATCTTTAAGCTCTGGTATTCCAAAAGAAAAACCAGCTTATATAGTCAATCAAGTTTGTGGGTCTGGTATTAGATCGGTTGCATCTGGCTTTCAAAGCATAAAGTCTGGGGACTCTAAAGTTGTTATATCTGGAGGACAAGAAAGTATGTCGTTAGCGCCACACGCAATTCATCTAAGAGATGGTAAAAAACTTGGAGATACTGAATTAACAGACACAATGATTAAAGATGGCTTATGGGATGCCTTTCACGGATACCATATGGGAATAACCGCAGAAAATGTAGCCGAAAAATTTCAAGTTACAAGAGAGGAACAAGATAAGTTTGCAATAAACTCTCAGGAAAAAGCGTTAAAAGCACTGAAAGAGAATAAATTTCAAAATGAAATAGTAAACCACAAAATTAAATCCAAAAAAGCAGAAGTAAATTTTAATAAAGATGAGCACCCAAGAGAGGGTATAAATCTTGATGCTTTAAAAAGGTTAAAGCCTGTATTCAAAAAAGATGGAACCGTTACAGCTGGAAATGCATCAGGTATTAATGATGGTGCAGCTGCTGTAACATTAATGTCAGACACTGAGGCAGAAAAAAGAGGTATAGAAAAATTAGTTACTATTAAATCCTGGGCAAGCTGTGGTGTAGAGCCTGCATTAATGGGTACTGGCCCAATACCTTCATCCAAAAAAGCCTTGGAATTAGCAGGATGGTCAGTAGGTGACGTTGACTTATTTGAAATTAATGAGGCTTTTGCTGCTCAAAGTATTGCTGTTATGAAAACCTTGTCGATACCTTACGAAAAAATTAATGTAAATGGGGGTGCAATAGCTTTAGGTCATCCTATCGGAGCTTCTGGCACAAGAATATTAGTAACTTTAATTCATGAAATGATAAAACGAGATGTAAAGAGAGGTTTAGCCACATTGTGTATTGGTGGGGGAATGGGTATAGCAATGTGTATTGAAAGATAATGGAAATTTCTAAACCATATAAAGGAAAAGGTAAACGCAAGATAAAAAAGATGCCCTTTACTGTAAAAGGGTACATTCTTTACTATGCCTTTTTTTGGGTTGTAATTATTTCTATTTACTTTGCTTACTATTAATTATCTTTACTATTGATTATCATTAAAGACGTTTGCCTTTAACAAAATGCTTAAATTTTAGGATCCCCTATTTTTTTTGTAGTTTTCCATCCATGAACTAAAAACTTTTATTGCGTCTCTCATGTTTTTATTTTTGTATGGGTGTTTTTTTGCTCTTCCCAACATAGTTGCTATTACATTCACTTGATATTTTAGGTTTCTTTTTTTTATAGCTTTAACTGTGTATAAAGCTTTTTCTTTATTCTTGAACCCTAAACCGTGAGTAGTTGTTTTGGGATTATAATCAGAAAATAAAGATAAGTTTAATAGTTTAATCTTTTTATTTTTAAGAACTTTAGACATAGGCATTTTATCTATTATCTTAAAAATTTTTCGACTATCAAAATTTTGAAATGTTTGTTTTTTTGTTCCGTCAAATCCAAATAATTCTATTGAAAAATTATTACTTGTTTTCTTAGAGATCAATTTGACTACTCTTTTATGAAATTGCTTAATGTTATTATGATAAAGCTTTTTTGCTTTTTTATATTTCAAGTTTTTGTAATCAGGAGTTTTGACTAATAAAACTCTACATTTCCATCTATATTTTTTCATTATTTGACCTCTTTAAAAAAGATAATATTACAGTATAGATTAAAATTATGGAATTACCTGTAATAAATCATCCAGATTATGTTGCAAAAATAAATGATGATAATAAATTCCCCATTAAAAAATTTGGCGCACTGGCAGAGCACCTTATAGATCAAGGAGTTGTTAAAAAATTTCATATACCTAAGGAATGCTCAATTGAAACAATGAAAACTTCACACTCCTTAAAGTATATAAATGATATTAAAAATAAGACACTTGATGTTAAAGCTCAAAAAAAAATTGGTTTTCCGATTAATGATAGTGTTGTGAGAAGATCTTTTGTGGCTACTGGTGGTACGGTCTTAGCTAGCAAACTTGCTTTAGATTCAAAGCTTGCTTGTAATACTGCTGGGGGCAGTCATCATGCTACGTTTGATTACGGAGCAGGATACTGTGTTTTTAATGATACTGCTGTCGCAGCTAATTATTTAAAAAATAAAGGATATGCAAAAAAAATTCTGATATTAGATTTGGATGTACACCAAGGTAATGGAAATTCAGAAATATTTCAAAAAGATAAAAATGTTTTAACTTTTAGCATGCATTGTGCCTCAAATTATCCTGCAAAAAAATCTAAAAGTGACATTGATATCGAACTTAAGGAAAATATGGAAGATAATGAATACTTAAATATTTTAAATAAAAATCTAAAGGAGCTAAATAATAACTCTTATGATTTTGTTTTCTATATTGCGGGAGTTGATATTCATCGTGAAGATAGATTAGGTAAACTTAAAATTACAGACAATGGTATCAATAAAAGAGATCAAATAGTTATTGAAAACTTTTATTCAAAAAAAATTCCTTTATGTGGCGTTCTAGGAGGAGGTTATAATAAAAGTTTTGAAAAATTGATTGAACTTCACTCAATGCTTCATAAAAACTGTGCTAGATATTTTTAAACGGTCCTGGCTTTAGATGGTTAAAACTTAGGGACTAAAGCCAGAACTTAAGTTATTTATAACTTATATTTTTACCTGATTTAGCTATTAAATCTGACGCGCTACAATTTTATCATTTTTAAATTTTACTAATAATTGAGTTGTGGCAAATTTTCATAAAACTTCAAAGCTTCAGGATTCGCAATAGCTTCTTTATTATTGATCTTTTCTCCATTGACTACCTGTCTTACAGCTAACTCCACGATCTTCCCGCTTTTAGTTCTTGGAATTTCTGGAACTTTAATGATAATTGAAGGAACATGTTTTGGTGAACAGTTTTTTCTTATTCTAGATTTAATTGATTTAATTTTTTCATCGTTCAATTCCTCATCATTTTTTGTTGTTACAAATAGGATTACTCTTACATCGTCATTGTAATCTTGACCGATAACTAAACCCTCTGTGATAAAATCAATGTCCTCAACTTGCTGATAAATTTCTGCTGTCCCTATTCTTACGCCCCCAGGATTAAGAGTGGCGTCAGACCTTCCACGCATAATAAAACCATTATTTTTAGTTCGCTCGATAAAATCACCATGATGCCAAATATTTTCAAATCTATTGAAATAAGCTTTATGATATTTTTGTCCGTCATCATCACCCCAGAATTTTATTGGCATGGATGGAAAAGGTTTTTTAACTACTAGCTCCCCTTTATC
>Ga0208390_1000980_pt1 | contig 10356 bp, 7 predicted proteins | sample Knorr_S7_td_Surf_FD_185594 | JGI IMG/M metagenome (GOLD analysis project Ga0208390, IMG submission 185594) | Marine microbial communities from Southern Atlantic Ocean transect - Knorr_S7_td_SurfaceA_ad_6m_LV_A (SPAdes) (version 2) | ecosystem: Environmental > Aquatic > Marine > Oceanic | place...
ACGACAGTATTTCCGAGAGCAACAAATGTATGGAGAATTTCTAACAATTTTTTTATATCGTGTTGGTGTAAGCCAGTAGTAGGTTCATCGAGTATATACATTGTACGTCCAGTAGATCTTTTCGATAATTCTTTTGCGAGTTTAATTCTTTGTGCTTCTCCGCCTGAGAGTGTAGTAGCTTGCTGACCAATTTTTATATAACCTAATCCAACTTTTTTCAGAGTAAGTAATTTAGTCTTTATATTTGTAATATTTTCAAAATATTCACATCCCTCATCAACAGTCATATTTAAAACATCTGCAATACTTTTATCTTTAAATTTTATTTCTAAAGTTTCACGATTATATCTTGTACCTTTACATTCATCACATTGAATATACACATCCGGTAGAAAATGCATTTCATAAGTAATAACTCCGTCACCCTCACAGGCTTCACATCTTCCACCTTTAACATTAAAAGAGAATCTGCCAGGTTTGTAACCTCGTGATTTAGATTCAGGTAATGATGTAAACCAGTCTCTAATTGGTCCAAATGCACCTGTGTATGTAGCTGGGTTTGATCTTGGAGTACGACCAATAGGTGATTGATCAATATCAATAACTTTATCTATTAATTCTGTTCCTTTAAAATTTTTGAAAGGTTTGGGGATTTTTCTAGATTTATTATTATTCAAAGTTAAATTCAAAGCATTATAAAGTGTTTGCAAAACTAAAGTAGATTTTCCACTACCTGACACACCAGTTACACATGTCAAACTTCCTAAGGGTATTTTTAAATTTACGTTGTCTAAATTATTTCCTGTAGCACCAGTAATTTCTAAAAATCTTCCATTCTTAGCTAATCTTCTCTTTGGTGGAACTATAATTTTGAGTTTATTAGATAAATATTTTCCAGTAATACTGTCTTTGTTCTGACCTATTTCTTTAAAAGTTCCTTGTGCCACAACTTGACCGCCATTATTACCGGCTTCAGGACCTAGATCAATTATATGATCAGCGTTCTCCATTGTTTCTGTATCATGTTCAACAACAATAACAGTATTTCCCAAATCTCTTAATCGTTTTAAAGCATTAATCAATTTTACATTATCTTTTTGATGAAGACCTATGGAAGGTTCATCTAAAACATAGAGTACACCTGTCAAACCTGATCCTATTTGTGATGCTAGCCTTATCCTTTGAGACTCGCCTCCTGATAATGTGCCTGACTCTCTTGATAGTGTTAAGTAATCAAGTCCAACGTTTAACAAAAAATCTAATCTTTCATTTATTTCTTTCAAAATATGTTCAGCAATTTTAAATTGTTTTTTATTTAGGTTTGTTTGAAGTTCCTTAAACCATTTCGAGGCCTCAAAAATTGATTTTTCAGTTACTTCACTAATATGTAAACCATCTATTTTTACACACAAAGCTTCATCTTTAAGTCTATGACCATTACATCTTTCACATTTAGTATCTGATTGATACTGAGATATTTCCTCTCTTTTCCAATCACTATCAGTTTCTAGATACCTTCGCTCAAGATTGTTTATGACACCTTCAAATGTCTTTTTATGTGAATATTTTTCATATCCATCATCGTAAGTAAATTTTATCTCTTCATCATCAGAACCATAAAGTATTATATCTTTTATTTTTTTTGGTAATTTATTCCATCTTTCATTAAGAGAGAAATCGTAGTGTTTTGCTAGGGAAGATAGTGTTTGGGCATAATATAAAGTAGTAGTTTTAGCCCAGGGTTCGATAGCACCATCAATAATAGATTTTTTTTCATTCGGTATAACTAAGTTAGGGTCTACGTTAAGTTTTATACCTATACCCTCACATTCCTCACAGGCACCAAACGGACTATTGAAAGAAAATAATCTTGGTTCAATTTCCTCAATTGTAAAACCACTCTCAGGGCAAGCAAATTTAGTGGAAAAGATTAATTTCTCTAATTTTCTAAATTTTTTTGGTAAAGTTTCATTTTCATATTCAACAAAAACCAAACCATTTGCTAAATTTATTGATGTTTCAATACCCTCTGCTAACCGATTACCTAAAGAAGAATTTAGTATAATCCTATCAACCAAAACATATATATCATGCTTTATTTTTTTATTAAGTTCAGGAACATTATCTATATCATAAAGTTTATCATCTATCTTAATCTTTCTAAATCCACGCTTTTTAAAACCTAATATTTCTTTTTTATATTCGCCCTTACGACCTCTTACCACTGGAGCAAATAAATAGATTGTTGATTTTTTCGGTAATTCTTTAATTTTATCTACGATTTGAGTAATTGTTTGAGAAACTATTGGTTTACCAGTAAAAGGTGAATAAGGAATTCCCGCTCTTGCATAGAGAACTCTCATATAATCATAAATTTCAGTCACTGTTGCAACTGTAGATCTAGGATTTTTCGAAGTATTCTTTTGCTCAATTGAAATAGCAGGGCTCAAACCCTCAATTAAATCAACATTAGGTTTTTTCATTTTGTCCAAGAATTGACGTGCATAAGCTGATAAACTTTCTACGTACCTCCTTTGACCTTCCGCATAAACAGTATCGAATGCTAGTGAGGATTTTCCTGAGCCAGAAAGACCTGTTATAACCACAAATTTGTCTTTAGGAATTTCTAATGAAATATTTTTAAGATTATGCTCTTTAGCCCCTTTAATAAGTATCTTTTTCATCATAATTTTTATTGCTTTGACTTAATAAAATTAATATTCAGAGTAAATTGTGATATAAAACTAATTATTTAATAATACAAATATTAAAATATTATGGCTGGAAGTTTAAATAAAGTACTTTTAATTGGTCGTTTGGGCGCAGATCCTGAAATTAAACAAATGGTAAATGGAAAAAATGTTGCAAGACTAAGTCTTGCTACAAGCCAATCATGGAAAGATAAAAACTCAGGTGAAAAAAAAGAAAAAACAGAATGGCACCGTGTGGTTGTATTTAATGAGGGACTTGTAAATGTTGTTCAACAATATTTAAAAAAAGGAGCTCAAATTTATGTTGAAGGGCAACTATCAACAAGAAAATGGAAAGATGAACAATCAGGTCAAGACAAATTTTCTACTGAGATAATCATTCAAGGATATAATTCTTCACTTACAATGTTGGGTGGAGGTAATTCTGGTGGTGGAATTGCAAATGATAATAATAAATCATCAAATAATAATGATGATATGTCTCAAATTTCTAATGAAATGGATGACGAAATTCCATTTTAGTAATTATGCAAAATTCTGAAAATCAAAATGATAAAAATATTAAGTTAATTTCTATGCATGATGAGATGAGCTCGTCTTATCTTTCCTATGCAATGAGTGTTATTGTTAGTCGTGCTTTGCCAGATATCAGAGATGGACTAAAACCTGTTCACAGAAGAATTCTATATGCAATGTATAAAGGTGGTTATGATTGGTCTAAACAATATAGAAAATCAGCTAGGATTGTAGGAGATGTGATTGGTAAATATCACCCGCATGGAGATCAATCTGTATATGATGCATTAGTTCGTATGGTTCAAGATTTTTCTATGAGCTTACCTCTCGTTGATGGACAAGGAAATTTTGGTTCCATAGACGGAGATCCAGCTGCAGCTATGAGATACACAGAGACTAGATTATCTAAAGTTTCACAATATTTAATTGATGATATAGAAAAAAATACTGTCTCATTTAAAAATAATTATGACGAAACTGAGAAAGAACCCACAGTTTTACCAGCTCAATTTCCTAATTTGTTAGTTAATGGGGCAGGTGGAATTGCAGTTGGAATGGCAACAAGTATACCTCCTCATAATTTAGGTGAAATAATTAATGGAACTTTAGCATTAATTGAAAACAAAGACATAAAGATTAAGGATCTTATGAAACACATACCAGGCCCTGATTTTCCAACTGGTGGTGTAATAATTGGAAAAGATATGATTAAACAAGGCTACAATAAGGGAAGAGGCTCATTTAAGATCAGAGGTGAAATTTCTATTGAAAGTTTAAAAAATGGTCGAGAAAGATTAGTTATTACTTCAATTCCTTATCAAGTTAACAAATCTGTTTTGAATGAGAGGATTGTTCAGCTAGTAAGAGAAAAAAAAATTGAGGGTATTAAAGATATAAGAGATGAGTCTAATCGAGAAGGAATTAGAGTCTCTATAGATTTAAGAAGTGGGGTTGAACCTGAAACCGTAAAAAGACAACTTTATAAAAATACACAAATTGAAAGTTCATTTGGATTCAATACGCTAGCCATAGTTGATGGCAAACCTGAAACTTGTAACCTGAAAGATTTTTTATCAAATTTCTTATCTTTCAGAGAAGATATAGTTGTTAAAAAAACAAAATTTGAATTAAGGAAAGCCGAGGAGAGAGCTCATATCTTAATAGGCTTGTCTGTGTCAGTTGATAACTTAGATAAGATTATTAAATTAATTAGATCATCAAAAAATCCAGATGATGCCAAAAAAACTCTTTTACAAACTAAATGGAAAATTGATAGATCAAAAAGATTAATTTCACTTGTAGAGAATATAAAATCAAAAAATGTTTATTTATTATCGTCTCTACAGGTTAATTCTATTTTAGAATTAAGATTACAAAAATTAACAGCCTTAGGTATTAATGAAATAGAAATTGAAATTAAACATTTAGCTGAATTAATAACTAAATATAAAAAAATTATTTCCTCTAAAAAAGAATTATTAAAAGTAATTAGTGATGAGCTAAAAAATATAAAAGAAAAATATTCATTACCTCGAAGAACAAAGATAATAGATGCTGTTTTAAATTATGATATTGAAGAAACTATACAAAAACAATCCGTATTAATTACAGTCACTTTACAAGGGTATATTAAACGTGGATCACTAAATAGTGTGAAGACTCAAAAAAGAGGGGGTAAAGGAAAAACTGGTATGACCACAAGAAATGAAGACTCAGTTGTTCAAACCTTATCAGTTAATACACACACCTCGGTCTTATTTTTCTCTACAGAGGGTTTAGTTTATAGAATAAAAGCTTGGAAAATACCTGAGGGTTCCTCAGCTTCTAAAGGCAAATCACTATTTAATATTCTTCCATTAAAAAACCACCAATCAATAAGCTCCATAATGCCATTTCCTGATAACGAGTCTGAATTGAAGAATTATCAAATTGTCTTTGCAACAGCACAGGGTAAAATTAGAAAGAATAGCTTAGAGGATTTCTCCTCAATTAATACCTCTGGAAAAATTGCAATGAAATTAGATAACAATGATAAGATAGTTGGCGTTAAAATTTGTAAGGAAGATCAAGATATTATCTTAAGTACCAAATTGGGAAAATGCATACGTTTTGAGTCAAAGAAATTGAGGGTTTTTAAAGGAAGATCATCTAAAGGCATTAAGGGAATAGTTTTGTCCCCAGATGACCAAATTGTTTCACTATCAATTATAAATAATGATAAATTTAAAAAAAATGGAAAAAAATCCAAGGATGAACAGTCCGAGCAAAAAGCTAAGGAAAAATTTATCTTATCAATTACTGAAAATGGTTTTGGTAAAAAAACAAGTCATTCAGAGTATAGAGTAACAAATCGAGGAGGTAAGGGGATCATTGGGATAGTAAATTCGCCACGAAATGGAAATATTTCATCCTCTTTTCCTGTATATGAAGGTGATGAGATACTTATATCCACAAATAAAGGGCGAGTAATTCGTGTTGCAGTTAAAGAAATTAGAACAGCAGGGAGAAATACTCAAGGTGTTAGAATTATTAAATTATCTGGAGAAGAAAAAGTTGTTTCAGCAGACAAAATTGATGATAATTTAGTTTAATGAATAAAGTTGCTATTTATCCTGGCACGTTTGACCCAATTACATTTGGACACATTGATGTTATTAAAAAGGGATTAAAACTTTTTGATAAAATTGTAGTCGCTGTCTCAAATGTAGAAAATAAAGACTATTTGTTTAGTTCAGATGAAAGAATTGAAATAGTAAAAAAAGCATTATTTAACGATTTAAAGTTAAATAAAAAAAAAATTATTGTAATTTCTTTTAGTTCTTTGACCACTGATTTATGCAGAAAATATAAATCAAATATTATTTTGAGAGGATTGAGAGCTGTCTCTGACTTCGAATACGAGTTTCAACTTGCGGGTATGAATAGAAAGTTAAATAAGAATATTGAAACTCTATTTTTGATGTCTGATGTTGAAAACCAGATTATTTCATCAAGATTTGTTAAAGAGATAGTAAATCTAAAAGGTGATATAAAGAAATTTACTACAAAAAGTACAATTAAATTATTAAAAAAAAAATATGAATAAATTTTTAATTAATATATTAATTTTCTTTTTTTTAATGATAAACCATGTAACTTCAGAGGAGAATATTATGATTTTAAAACTAAAAAATGGGGATGTTAAGATTGAATTGTTCGATGACATAGCTCCAAACCATGTAAAAAGAATAAAAGATTTAGCAAATAGTGGTAAGTATGATGGTGTAGTCTTTCATAGGGTTATAGATGGTTTTATGGCACAAACTGGTGATGTAAAATTTGGAAATTCCTCATCAAAAGATTTCAATTTGAAAATGGCTGGGATGGGTGGTTCCGATCTACCAGACCTAAAACAGGAATTTAGTAATCTACCACATGATCGAGGAACTTTATCAATGGCTAGATCATCTGATCCAAACAGTGCTAATAGTCAATTTTTTATTTGTTTTAAGCCTGCCCCTTTTTTAGATAATCAGTACACTGTTTTTGGAAAAGTAATTGAAGGCATAGAATTTATTGATAAGATTAAGCGTGGTGATGAAAATAATAATGGTGCTGTTTCAGATCCTGATAAGATAATTAGTTTTAAGTCTTTGTAATACATTGATGGCATTAAAAGATTTTGCCTTTAAATTATTGAATAAAGACAATTACGCAAGAGAAGGTATTATAGAAACACACAGAGGAAACATTAGAACACCAGCTTTTATGCCAGTAGGAACTCAAGCTACTGTCAAAGCTTGTACAATAAATGATATAAAGAAAACAGGTTCAGATATAATTCTGGCAAATACTTATCATTTAATGATCCGACCAGGTGTTGAACGTATTGAACAAGCTGGTGGATTACATAAATTTATGAATTGTGACTTACCAATACTTACTGACTCCGGTGGGTTTCAAGTTATGTCTCTTGCAAAACTTAATAAAATAGACAAAGAAAAAGGCGCGATTTTTAACTCACATGTAGATGGAAAAAAATTTTATTTAAGTCCTGAGGAAAGTATTAAAATTCAACTTGGTTTAAACTCAGATATTGTGATGATTATGGATGAATGCCCAAAAAAAACTGATGACTATGAGTTTATTAAAAAATCTATGGAATTATCATTAGATTGGGCTGATAGATCAAAAAAAGCATTTGGTAAAAATCCTCACAAAGCATTATTTGGAATAGTGCAGGGTGGTCTTTTTAAGGATTTAAGACTTTTATCTTTAAAAGGATTAATAAACTTAGATTTTGATGGGTATGCTATTGGGGGATTAGCTGTTGGTGAAACACAAGATGAAATGTTTAAGGTTTTGGACGACATAAAAGAGAATCTACCAGAAAACAAACCACATTATCTAATGGGTGTAGGCACTCCGTCTGATATTTTGGGAGCAGTTAAAAGAGGAATCGATATGTTCGATTGTGTTATGCCAACACGATCAGGCAGAACAGGCTTAGCCTTTACCTGGAATGGAAGAATAAATATAAAGAATAATAAATATCAAAATGACAACTCGCCTCTTGATGAAAAATGCAAAAATCTAAATTTGAATAAATATTCAAAAAATTATTTAAATCATTTATTCAATACCAATGAAATTTTAGGATCAATGATTTTAACATTAAATAACATCAATTTTTATCAAGAATTGATGTGTGAAATCAGAAAAAATATTCAAAAAGGTACTTTTAATCATTTTCACGATAAATATATAGATAAGTTGTAAATAGGAAGCCTTATGTCTCATCAATTCTTATTTGAAATATTAAAATAAATATGTATATACAAGGTATTTTTGGGCCGTTAGCTCAGTTGGTAGAGCAATTCCCTTTTAAGGAATGGGTCGATGGTTCGAGTCCATCACGGCTCACCAAATTTAAGTAATATTAATTGGTGGATATTTTAAAATAATTTCATTTTTCCACTCTTCAATCTTTATTATTCTATTTTCTGCTGATGGATGAGTACTCATAAATTCTGGAGGTGTTTGACCTTTGTTATATTTTTTCATTCTTTCCCATATTTTAGAGGTTTCTCTTATATCGTAGCCAGACAAAGACGAGAAAATCATTCCCAAATAATCTGCCTCACTTTCTTGTTTTCTATTAAAAGGATTCATTATTCCTAACTGGGACAGTAAGCCCACAGTATCCATTCCTGTAGTCCTATTTATATCAGATAGAACTCCTCCGCTTGCAATATCAATTATTCTTGTACCTACATTTAATAAAGTTCCTCTACTTGCTCTTTCAACGGAGTGTTTTGCTACTGCATGTGCAATTTCATGACCCATTACTGCAGCCAAACCATCTGTATTCTTAGTAACATCCAATATACCTGTGTATACAGCAATTTTACCTCCTGGCATACACCATGCGTTTCTTATATTTTTATTCTCAATAAGGATATATTCCCAATCAAAATATCTTGTAGGATCATCTAATTTAGCTTGATAAAAATATTCACTGATTGAATCCTCCATTTTTTTTCCGATCTCTTTTATCAAATCTAGAGTTTTCGTATCTTTGCTGAGTTTTTCTTTTTTTTTTACTTTTTCATAGATTTTTGCAGCTTGTGCATTAAGTTTTGCCTCTGGAACAATACTTAATTGCTTTCTTTGAGTAATTGGAGCCGATGTACAGGAATTAAGAATAAAACCACCACAACTACAGCCAACATAAGACAAAAATTTTCTTCTATTCATTTTTATTATCATTGATATTATATATTTGAATGAATCTAAATAACAAAATTTTATTAGTGTTATTTTTTATTGCAATTACTTTTGTTATTTATTCAAGTTTTAATTAGATTATGCCAAAAAATAAAAAAAAAAGATCTATTACATTAATTCTAAGAAATTATTTTATTACAGGAGTAGTTGTCCTGATTCCAATTGGCTTTACCTTATACTTAAGTAGAGTTTTAATTGGAATTTCATCTAAGATAATCCCAGAAAATATTAATCCAAATAGCTATCTGCCATTTGCGATCCCTGGGGTAGAAATTTTGATTTCAGTAATTTTTATAACCATCGTTGGAGGATTATCTTTATCATTTTTAGGCAAACGGATTCTTAAACTGATTGATGATTTATTTAAAAGAATTCCTGTTTTGCGAACTATTTATTCAGCAATAGTTCAAATGACTGAAACATTTTCTAATAAAGATGATAATGATAAAAAGAGCGTTGTTTTAGTTGAATATCCCAGAAAAGGAGTTTGGGCTGTTGGTTTTGCTACTAAAGAAAATAAGGGTGAGATGGCAGAAAAAACAAATAAGAAATTGATTAACGTTTTTGTTCCTACAACACCTAATCCTACCAGTGGTTTTTTACTTATGTTTCCAATTGATGAAGTAATTTATTTGAATATGACTTTCGAAGAGGCATCTAAATTTATTGTTTCAGCAGGCACATCTACAGGTAAGAATTAAGCTATATCGTTAATTATATCTGCACGATCATATAATTTAATTAGTGGTTTAAATTTACTTATATCCTCTTTTTCATTTTCAATTCTTTTGATTTCTTTCTCAGCTAAAATAAAAAGATTATGGTTATGTATTGGATCTGCTAATTTAAAGTTTTTTATTCCACTTTGTTTGTAACCAAGAATATCTCCAAAACCTCTTAATTTCAAATCCTCCTCAGATATTTCAAATCCATCATTAGAGTCTTTTAATATATTAATTCTTTTTTTAGCATTTTCACTTAGATTTGACTTAAACATCAATATACAAGAAGACTCTTTCTTGCCTCTACCAACTCTACCTCTAAGTTGATGCAATTGAGACAAACCAAACTTATTTGCATTTTCTATTATAATTACATTTGCATTAGGAAAATCTATACCAACTTCAATGATTGTAGTTGAAACTAAAATCTTAAATTCATTTTTTAAAAATTTGTTTAGGATTTTTTCTTTTTCCTCAATCGTTGTTTTTCCATGGAGTAAATAAACCTCATTAGGAAATATTTTTTTTAAATATTCAGATTTTTTAACTGCTGAAGAATGATCAATTTTTTTAGACTCTTCTATAAGAGGGCATACCCAAAAAATTTGATTTCCAAGTCGTATTTCTTTCTTAATGAATTT
>Ga0208390_1000981_pt1 | contig 10352 bp, 9 predicted proteins | sample Knorr_S7_td_Surf_FD_185594 | JGI IMG/M metagenome (GOLD analysis project Ga0208390, IMG submission 185594) | Marine microbial communities from Southern Atlantic Ocean transect - Knorr_S7_td_SurfaceA_ad_6m_LV_A (SPAdes) (version 2) | ecosystem: Environmental > Aquatic > Marine > Oceanic | place...
TTACTTGGTAAAGGAACTTTTTTTAATTCTTTATCTGCAACACCTTTGATATTTATGGATAAACCATTTTTGATTACAATGCCCTTTGACATAAATCCAATAAAATTCGCTGTAAATATACAACGAAGTAAAATATTTATTACTAATATTATGTAGTTTTTTTATGGTAAAATCTAATCTATTTATTAACTACTTGTTTTTAATAATTTTTTTATTAAATAATTGCTTTTCACAAGAGAAAATTGTAAAAAGTGTAAGTATATCAGGAGCTCCGTCTAACGGCAATAAAATTGTTTTTTTTAATAACGAAATTATGAATGTAAATTTTGATGAGCTAAGTGCAAAACCTTACAATTTTTATTACATAGTTGAACATTATGATTATAACTGGGAACTGTCAAATATTTTTAAAAATGAATACATTACTGGTTTTGATGATATACGTATTTCTAAGTATAAAAATTCATTTAATACTTTACAAAAATTCACTAATTATTCATTTAATATCCCCAATAGAAATTTTAAAATACGATCTTCTGGAAACTATAAATTAATTGTAAAGGATAATAGAAATAATATTGTTTTTGAAAGAAAGTTTGTTTTCATTAATAACTATAAGCTAGGAAATATTGAGATTTCAAGAACTAAAGAAATTAACTTAATTAATGAATTTCAAAATCTAAAAATTTCCTTCAGCTGTACAAATTGTGTATATGACATAAATTCCGAATATAAACTTGTTGTTCTAAAAAATAAAAATTTTAATGATTTAAAAATATTTGAGAAACCAACTCTAAAAACATCAAATAAATTAATTTTTGATAACATATTGTTTAATGCTGGGGATGAGTACCATGGTTTTGATACAAAAAATATTTTAAGTACAAGCAATGAAATAAAAAGAGTTGAAAATGGTACTTTATACTCAACAGTTTTGTATGATGATGTTCAAAAAAATAAGTACACTTACAATCCTGATAGAAATGGAATTTTTAAAATTAACAATAATGGTATCAATATAAATACTGAGTCCGACTATAGTAAAGTAAAATTCTCATTTATTTCCAGTGAAGATATTATTGGAGATTTATACATAGTTGGAGGTTTTAATAATTATGAATTGAATGAAGAATTTAAACTTTTAGAAACATCTAAAAACACTTATACAACTGAACTATTATTGAAACAAGGTTTTTACAATTACAAGTATGTTGTAAAAAATAATAAATTCATAAATGATACTTCAAATTTTTGGCAAACAGAGAATGAGTATACTGCTTTTTTATTTGAAAAAAAACCCTCTGATAGATTCTACAAAATAATTGGATATGCTAATAAAAATTCATTAAAAATCGTAAATTAGAAATTGATAAATTAAACTGAATGATTGGAAAAATAACTGATTTAAATAATTTAAAAGGAATAAGAATTTCTACATCATCTTACTTTATCAAAAAAACACATCTAAAAAAAAATATTAATTATCTGTATAAAAGTGTTATTACCATATCAAATAAAAGCAAGAACTCAATTCAAATATTATCTAAACATAAAAAGGTACTTGAAATTTATGGTGTAAAAAGATTAAACTCAATTTTAAAAAACAAACCTATTATCAAGCCTGGAAAAAAAATTACTTTAAATTTAAATTATTCAATCAAATCAAAATTAGCTACTATTATTGGATATTTTTCGATTATTAGCTTGAATAATTCTACCAAGTTTAAAGCTTACATTCCAAAGATAAAACTTACACATCCTGAAATTTTAAATTAATGAACAAAGTAAAAATTTACGAAGCTGAAAATGAACCTGTGCTAGGGTATAAAAAAGGTTCAAAAGAAAGGTTAAATGTTGAAAAAACCTACAATGAAATGTTTAATTCTAAAGTTGATATTCCACTATACATTGGAAGTGAAGAAATATTAACTAATGATAGAAAAAATATTCTCCCACCTCACGATCATAAGAACATAGTTGGAACATATTCCCAGGCAAACGAAAATCATGTAAATGATGCAATAAAAAATTTACTTGAAAATAAAAAGTCTTGGTCCGAAACACCTTGGGAAAAAAGATGTGAAATATTTTTAAAAGCAGCTGATCTAATTTCTAAAGATTATAGAGCTAAAATTACAGCTGGAACTATGATAGGTCAATCAAAAAATATATTTCAAGCTGAAATTGATGCAGCATGTGAATTTGTTGATTTTTTAAAATTTAATGTTTCATACCTAACTGAAATATATAATGAACAACCGATTAATGGCCCAGGAAAATCGAATCATCTTGAATATAGACCACTTGAGGGGTTTGTTTATTCAGTGACTCCATTTAATTTTACTGCTATTGGTGGTAATTTGTGTGCAAGTGCTGCATTAATGGGGAATGTTGTCTTATGGAAACCAAGCGATAATCAAGTACTTACTGCAAAAATAACCATGGATATTTTTAAAGAAGCTGGTCTTCCTGATGGAGTAATTAATATGGTTACAGGAGACCCTGAAATGATAACTGATATTGCTCTTAAACATCCTGAATTTTCTGGACTACATTTCACTGGATCAACATCTGTTTTTAGAGATTTATGGAAAAAAATAGGAAATAATATAAATCTCTACAGAGATTATCCAAGAATAGTTGGAGAAACTGGTGGTAAAGATTTTATTTTTTGTCACCCAAGTGCAAATATTGATGCAACTTCTACAGCTATAATTAGAGGTGCATTTGAATACCAAGGTCAAAAGTGTTCTGCAGCATCAAGAATATATATCCCAAATTCAATTTCGAACGATCTAATTAACAAGGTTGTTGATGAAACAAAAACCATTAAAATGGGCTCACCAATTGATTTTAACAATTTCATGACAGCAGTAATACATAAGGGTGCATTTGAAAGAATATCAGGCTATATAGATTATGCAAAGTCAAGTGATGAGTGTGAAATTCTCATTGGAGGAAATTATGATGATTCAGTAGGATATTTTGTTGAACCTACAATTATATTAACTACGAACCACCAATTTAAAACAATGAAAGAAGAAATATTTGGACCTGTAGTTACACTGTATATATATGATGATAAAAATTGGGAAGAGATGCTAGACATTGTTGATAAAACGTCTGATTATGCTTTAACAGGTGCATTTATTTCTCAAGATGAAAAGAGTATTAAACTTGCACTTAATAAATTAAAATACAGTGCAGGTAATTTTTATGTTAATGATAAACCATCGGGAGCTGTTGTAGGTCAACAACCTTTTGGTGGGTGTAGGGCTTCTGGAACGGATGATAAAGCAGGTTCAAAGCTTAATTTATTGAGATGGGTTAGTCCTAGATTAGTGAGCAGGACACATAATCCTCCAACTAGCTATCCGTATGATTATATGGATTAGGTATGTAGAGTATTTTTTTTGTTTCGAAAAATTGTTCTGAAAAAAAAGATTTTAATTCAACTATTTGAAACTCATCAATGTTTTTCAATTCAGAGTTTAAATTACCCCCTTTCAGACAAATTATTCCGTTTTTAATTTTATTTTCACCTTTGTAATCTATTTTCCCTTTACATAATTTAATTAAGTTATCAGCAGAAGTTACAGCCCTATTTACAATAAAATCATAACTATGATTTAAATCAACAATATCAATATTTTGAGCTGAAGCGTTATTAATACCAAGTTTTCTGATGATTTCATTTAAAACATTAATTTTTTTATTCTTTCTATCAATTAATTTAAATTTTGAATCAGGAAAAAAAATTGATAGTGGAATCCCCGGTAATCCACCTCCAGTTCCAAGGTCTAATATCTTTGTATCTTTTTTAAATTCAATAAATTTTGAAACGCTTAAAGAATGTAACAAGTGATTAACTTCAAAGTTTTCAACATCTTTTCTTGATATTAAATTAATTTTATTATTCCATTCTTTTATTAATTTTTCAAACAGAATTAATTTTTCAACTTGAAGTTCTGTAATTTGTGGAAAATATTTTTTTAACAGGTCCATTTAATCAGATTATACTAATGTAATTTAAATATCTTTGAAAATAATAATTTGAATTTATGAAAGAATATTTGACTGATAAAATTAATAACCTTCCTGCCTCTGCAACATTAACTATGGCAGCTAAAGCTAGAGAATTAAAGAATAGCGGAATTGATATAATTGGGTTAAGTTTGGGAGAACCTGATTTTAATACCCCAGATTTCATTAAAAATTCAGCAATTGATGCGATCAATCAAAATTATAATTCATATACACCCGTTGATGGATATTTAGAACTTAAAGAAGCTATTTGTAAAAAATTTCATAGAGATAACAAAATAATTTATAATCCAAATCAAATTGTTGTCTCAACTGGTGCAAAACAGTCAATTGCTAATGTAGTTCAGGCAATGATAAAACCAGGTGAGGAAGTTATATTATTAGCTCCATTTTGGGTAAGTTACTCAGCTATTGTTTTAATGGCTGATGGTATTCCAAAAATTTTAAAAAGTGATATCTCGAATGATTTTAAAGTAAGTGCAAAACAAATTGATGATGCAATTTCTGAAAAAACAAAAATGATAATTATTAATTCCCCAAATAATCCAAGTGGAAGTATTTATAATAAGAAGGAATTATATGAAATAGCAAGTGTAGTGAAAAAATATCCCAACGTATTTGTTCTTTCAGATGAAATATATGAACACATTAATTATGGAACCGAACATGTAAGTTTTGCTAGTATTGAAGGAATGTATGATAGAACGATAACGGTTAATGGAATCGCTAAAGCATTTGCTATGACTGGATGGAGAATTGGATATTTGGGTGCACCTATCTGGATTGCAAAGGCATGCACAAAATTGCAAGGTCAAGTAACCAGTGGGGCTAATTGTATTGCTCAAAGGGCGACAATTGAAGCAATTACTGAGTCACCTGAAAAAATTAAGTATATGGTTAAAGAGTTTGAACAAAGAAAGAATCTAATAATTAAACTATTAAGTGAAATAAAAGGTTTTCAGTTAAATAATCCGGATGGTGCATTTTATATTTTCCCTGATATATCATATTATTTTGGAAAAACAATTGGTGATGTTACAATCAAAAATGCTTCAGATTTTGCAATGCTTGTTTTAGAAAAAGCTCATGTAGCTACTGTTACAGGTGATGCATTTGGTTCTCCGAAAAATATCAGAATTAGTTATGCAGCTTCAAAAGAAAATATAATAACAGCAGTAAATAGAATTAAAGATTTATTACATTAAATATTTTTCCAGAAATATGGCGTAAATATTATTAAAAATGTAAATAGCTCTAGCCTGCCAACTAACATTAAAAATGCACACCAAACTTTGGAAAATCCAGTTATACTTTCAAAATTAAAAGCTGGACCAATTGACCCTAGTGCTGGGCCAACATTACCTAATGATGCAGCAGATCCGCCTATTGATGATATAAAATCTAAGCCTTGAGTACTTAACACACCTGCACCTACAATAAATAATATTAGGTATAACATGAAAAATGCTAAAATATTTACTACAACTTCCTTTTTTACGACTGAATGATTATATCTAAGTGGCAAAATTGCGTTTGGATGTAATGATCTTTTGAACTCAAGAAAACCATTTTTAATAAGGATTAGATGTCTTGAAATCTTGATTCCACCAGAGGTTGATCCTGATGAAGCACCAATAAACATAAGTCCAAAAAACAACATTGTCAAAAATGGTGTCCAAGCAGCAAAATCACCCGTTACAAAGCCAGTTGTTGTGATAATTGCAACAACTTGAAAAAGAGCATGTCTAAAACTTGCCTCTAACTTACCAAGAACTTGAGGGTGACTAAAATTAGTTGAATCTAAGTCTACATTAGAGTTAAGAATGACTGTAGTTATTAAAACAAAAGATGCAATTAAACCTAAAAACCAGATGAATTCAGTATTGTAAAATAACTTTTTAAATTTTCCAATCAATGAAAGATATATTAATAAAAAATTTGTTCCAGCGAGAATCATAAAAAAAATGACTATGTATTGTACCTGAGGGATTGAATTCCAAAATGATAAACTATCATTTTTTGTGGAAAAACCACCAGTAGCTATATTACTCATGGAATGGTTAATTGCATCAAAAAAACTCATTCCTGCAATATTTAATAAAAGAGTTTCTAAAAGGGTTAAGCCAAAGTAAATAAACCACAATCTTTTTGCTGTGTTGCTAATTCTAGGATGAATTTTATCCCCACTAATCCCGCTACCAGGTGCTTCAGCTGAAAATAATTGCATACCTCCTATTCCAAGCATTGGTAATATTGCAATTGCTAAAACTATTATACCCATTCCGCCGAGCCAATGGGTCATGCTTCTCCAAAAAATAATGCTTTCAGGCAGTGCTTCAATATCACTTATTATACTTGAACCTGTTGTAGTATAACCTGACATTGTTTCAAAAATCAAATCAGGTATATTATCAATTGTATTAGTAAATATGTATGGTAACGTTCCTGAAAAAACCATTGTTAACCAACCAAGAACCACAACTAAATAGCCATCGCGACGATTTATAATCTTTTTGGGATTTTTCGAAAAAAACATTATCAACAAACCTAAAGCGAAGCATATAATGCCCGATTTTAGCACATTAGAAAAAAAACCGTCACTGAAATAATAGCTTACAAAAGATGTTAAAAAAATTGCCGTTGCATTAAATAAAAGCAATAAACCAATAATGTAAGAAATAAGTCTATAGTTGAGTTGTGACATAATTAAAGGAATAACTTTTCTACTTTACCAATTGCATTGTAAAGTGCACAGACTAATATTCTATCTCCTTTTTTTATTACAAAATCACCAAGAGCAATTTTACCAACTCCATCTCTTATTACACCCCCAATTATTGCTGACCTTGGAAAATCTAAATCTCTAATTTTTTTTCCCTTGACCTTTGAATCTTTATTAACTAGAAATTCAAGAACCTCAGCATTCATATTATTTAATTTGTTCAGTTCTAAAATATTTCCTTTTCTAATAAATCTAAAAATTTCATTAGCAGCTAACAATTTTTTATTGATTAATGTATCTACTCCAATAGATTCAGATAGTTCAAAGTAATCGGTATTATCAACAATGGCAATTGTTCTACCAATGTTTTTAGATTTAGCCATTAAGCATGACATAATATTCTTTTGAGAATCACCTGTCGTGGCAATAAAAGCATCCATATCTTCCAAATTTTCTTCGCTTAGTAGATCAACTCTAGTCCCATCAATATTTAAGACTAAAACATTACTCAAAGAATTTGCAATATTCTCTGCCTTGTTTGCATCTATTTCAACTAATTTAACCTTATATCCTTCACTACTAAGTTCTTTAGCAACTTTATAACCAACTCTGCCCCCTCCTAAAATCATAATTTTTTCTATTTCATCTCTTTCTGTGCCCATCAAATTATACAATTCATCGATACCATCACTACATGTTATAAAATATACATGATCATCTTTTTTAAAAGTGGTATCCCCTCTTGGAATTATAGCTGAATGACTTCCACTTCTTTCAATTGTTATAGGCATGAATTTTATACCAGGAAAAACTGAGGCTGCTTCTTTCACAGTTTTTCCAATAAAAGGAGCATCATTCTGAATTTTTGCAGCCATCATATTTAAAGCTCCGTCCTCAAAATCATGACTATTTGTAAACCCTGAATTATTAATCAATAATTTAACTTCATTAACTGCAAGATTTTCAGGGGAAATAATTTCATCGATTCCAATAGATGAAAAATCAAACTTGCTTCCATTCTCAATGAACTCCGTATTTGTAAGCCTAGCGATAGTTCTTTTAGCACCTAATTTTTTAGCTAGTATACATGTAAAAAAATTAATTGATTCACTTGCCGTAACTCCAATTACCAAATCAGCATTTGAGACATTTGCATTCTTTAAAGACGATGGCGATGTAGAATCACCATTAACAACTTTTATATCTAGGTAATTTTCACCATCCTTTAGATTTACCTCATTGTTATCAATTAATGTGATATCATGAGATTCATAAGATAATAATTTCGATAAATGTAGTCCAACCTCACCAGCTCCTGCAATAACAATTTTCATTATTGAAAGATTAATTCACAAGCAAATATACTTGATTTTAGAAATTTACTAGGAATTTTAACTTATTAATGAATTGTTTATTAGCTTTGATTTTGTGTTAAAAAATTTAATTTTTCTCTTACTTATATCATGTAATTTGATTTTTTCACAGTTTAAAAATCTTCAAAATTTTGATGAAAGAGACTTAAGATTTGGATACTATATTGGCTTAAATCAATATGATAATAAAGTTGAGTACAAAAATAATACTCTATACCCAATCTCTGTTGAAAGGGCTCAAGGTATAAATGTTGGGTTGATAGGAGAGCTCAAATTAAATAAAAATTTATTCTTAAGTCTAGAACCAGGATTACATGCAAATAAAAAAAATATAATTTTTAATGAAAGGAAGGACTTTACAAATTATGGTGACACACTTTGGGTTGTAAAATCTAATAACATCCATATACCCTTGCTTTTAAAGTATAGTTCAAAAAGATTAGACAATTTTAGACCTTATTTAAAAGCTGGAATTTCAACCGCAATAAACTTAAATGAAATTGAGGGGACATTATCTAATCATGGATTAGATAACTTTGAATTTGAAAAGTTTAACTTTTATTATGAATTAGCGTTTGGTGTTGATTTCTATTTAAGGTATTTTAAATTTTCACCGTCAGTTAGGGGAGTTTTCTCTTTGAAAAATGAAATTCCTGAAAATACACCTGATAATCCATGGACTAGAAATATAGATAAGTTTTTTACTAGAGCTATTTTTATAAATTTTAGCTTTTATTAAATTCTTATTTTACTTAATACAATACCTGTAGAGACAGAAAGATTCAGACTTTCGGTTTTTACAGCTTCACTATGCTTAGGAATTTTTATTTTAAAATCAATTTTTTTTAAAATACCTTCTGAGATACCATTTGATTCAGATCCAAATACAAATATGCCATCATCAATGATCTCATTTTTCAATTTCTTACCATTTAAAACTGCTCCGTAAATAGGGATATTTTTGGAATTTAAAAATTCTAAAATATCCATGTAAAAAACATTCACTCTTGACAGCGAACCCATAGATGATTGAATTACTTTAGGATTGAAACAATCAACAGAATTGTTTGAGCAAATAATTTGATCAATACCGAACCAATCACATGTTCTAATAATTGTTCCTAAATTCCCGGGATCATTGATGCCATCAAGAACAATATAAAGTCTTTCATTTTTGATTGATTTATCTATTAAATTGAAAACTGCTAAATCACCATTAGGACTTTTCAAATTACTTATTGACCCTAAATTTTTTTCAGATAATTTATGACATGGGTAATTATGATATTTTAGTGGATCAGTTGAATAAACTTTATCCAATTTATAATCAGAGTCAATAAATTCCCTAATAATTTTATCTCCCTCTACAATAATCTTTTTTGATTTTATTCTATTTTTTTTTAAACTCAATCCCTTTAGGAATTTTATTTGATTTTTGGTAACCATTTATTTAACTGTATTTTTGATATAATAATCTAATGAGAATTTATAAAGTAAAAATAGTATTATTTACTTTGATAACAACTTTATTATCTGGTTGTTCAATTTCAAAAAATTTAACTAGTAATGAAAAAATTTTAAAAAAAAACAATCTATACATCAATGATATTTTAACGCCAAAAGATTCACTTAATAATCTATTTTTACAGAAAAAAAACTCAACTTTTATTGGTATACCTGTTGGTGCATTACTATACTCAACAGCCAAAAATAATACTGATAGTATTTTTAATAATTGGTTATCCAAAAAGAATAAAGCTAAAAGTTTAAATAAAGTTTTTTCACAAAAACAAGTAAATCAACTAAAAGGATATTATAAAAACTTTAATGATTGGAAAAGAAATAATGGAGAAGAAATTCAAATCATTGATTCTTTAAAAACTGCTGAAACAGCAAAAAATTTAAATTCTTATTTTCAAAATATAGGCTATTTAAATAATAAAGTTGATTTTAAAATAAATATCAATGAGCTAAACACAAATTATGCAGATGTTGATTATTTAGTAACAACTGGGCCACAATATTACATCGGAGAAGTAAACACCTTAATTTATTCGAATGCTTTAGATTCTATTTACAAAAAAAACGTTAATAAATCATTTCTTGTAAAAAATGAATTATTTAAGACTAAAAATTTTCAACTTGAAAGGGAAAGGTTATTCAAGTTGTTTAAAAATTCTGGCATTTATAATTTTCAAATAAATTCTGTTTTT
>Ga0208390_1000983_pt1 | contig 10345 bp, 15 predicted proteins | sample Knorr_S7_td_Surf_FD_185594 | JGI IMG/M metagenome (GOLD analysis project Ga0208390, IMG submission 185594) | Marine microbial communities from Southern Atlantic Ocean transect - Knorr_S7_td_SurfaceA_ad_6m_LV_A (SPAdes) (version 2) | ecosystem: Environmental > Aquatic > Marine > Oceanic | place...
TTAAGAGCACAAACTTCCAAAATAAATTCAAGGTTAGGCATGGGGCTCGGGTGGTTTATAGAAAATCCAAAATCAAACAAAAAAAGAATGTACCGTCATGGAGGAAATACTGGCGGTTATTCCTCAATGATTATAGTTGATGTGAAAAATAAAAACGGAATCATTATACTTTCAAATGTAACATCTCGCAATCCATATTTTGAAAATATAAATAAGCTTGCAGCATCTTTAATCAAAAAAATTAGAAATTAATTTTCACAATTTATTTAATTTTTAAAGACTGGCATCAACTTTGCTAATTAGAAGATTCAAACAAAATATATAAAAATGAAAAATTTAATTTTAAGTATTATAGCTTTATTTGTTACTCTGTCAGCTTCCTCTCAAACTATTGTTGATGCAGCTGCATCAAACAAAGATTTTTCAACTTTAGTAACTGCTTTGAAAGCAGCTGATTTAGTTGGAGCTCTAAGCGGTGAAGGACCTTTTACAGTTTTTGCACCAAATAACGATGCTTTTGGAAAAATTGATTCAGAAACCTTAGGCACCTTATTAAAACCTGAAAATGTTGGAGTTCTTTCTAATATTTTAACATATCACGTAGTTTCAGGAAAATTGATGGCAAGCGATGTTACAAAAGCTTTAAAAGATGGTTACGGAAGGGTAAAGCTTACAGCCTTGAATGGTCAAACTTTTGTTGCTAGATCAAAAGGTGGAAAGATTTTTTTAAAAGATCAAAATGGAGATATGAGTGAAGTAATTGCTACAGATGTAGTAGGAACAAATGGTGTGATTCATGTAATTGATAGTGTGATAATGCCAGAATAATTAGTGTTTGTTTTAAATTTGGAACCCTTAGTGCTTGAAAGTATTAAGGGTTTTTTTAATATTTATATTCAAGTAAAGTTTCAAAAGAAACATAATCAAGGGTCTTTAAATTAGTTGCTTCAAGTATAACTTTAGGTGCGCATCCTGCTTTATGTGCTTCAATCCATCTTGATACACATAAACACCATTTGTCTCCTTCTTTTAGACCCTTAAAATTATATTGAGGATAATCTATTGTTAAATCATTGCCCATCTTTTTAGAAAATTCTAAGAATTCGTCAGTCACAATTGCACAAACAGTGTGTGTGCCAATATCGTTTGGCCCAGTTTCACAACATCCATTTCTATAAGCACCAGTTAAAGGATTGGTGCTACAAGTTTCTAATTTTTTATTATATAAATTTAACTTACTCACCTTTCATTATTACTGCAGTATGAATTAAGGTAGCTGCTAATTTACCATCCATTGAAAATACTTCACCCTTCATTGTAGCAATGGTTTTCCCTTTTTTAATTATTTCAGCAGTAGCAATAACTTCACCTTCATAAAGTGGTCTATGGTGAATACTATGAAGGTTTGTAGAGTTAGGGTAAATTGTTCCTTTTGATTCATATATTAAAAGAAGACTCGTAACATCGTCTAACATAGAATTGATTTGCCCACCTTGTACGGTCCCAACTGGATTTAAAGTATTTGAGTTAAAGAAGGCTTTTAGTTTTAAAAATCCTGTTTTGTATTCAATCAGCTCAAACTTATAAAGCTTTCCAGTTCCACCCTTACTTTTGTGATAGTCGATATATTTTTGAAATTCCTCTTTCATTACATAAAAATTAATACTTCCACTTTACAATTAAAAAGATATTAATTAATAACGTAACAAGTGTTAAGATCATACTTGTTGCATGTAAAAAAATAAAAAAAGTATCATTAGCCGAATCTTTAGCTGAATTCATATAAGGAATTAAAACATAACAAATAATCATTAAAATAAAACTTATAATTGAAATAATTTTCGCTGTACTTTGATCAGGTGAAAAATTCAGGATTAGGATCCAACTAATTAAAGAAATGGCACCTATAATAATAAAGAATTTTGGCCACACATACCTTAAATATATACTTGCATCTTGTGCGCTTAACAACTTATTTATTGATGGGGCAATTAGCAAAGATTGATATAGAATTATTCCGATGATAACACCTGACAGAATAATAGGGATAAGTTTTAAAAATTGAAACATTATGAATTGTGATAGTAAAATTAAATTAAAAATAGTTACTTAATTATAATCTTACCAACCATATTTTTATGTTTTATGCATTGATAATAGTAAGTCCCCTTTTGTTTGGGCTCCCATTCAATTTTACCCTTGGACAAACCATTCTTTTCGATTTCTTTTACAGAATTTTTTTTACCAATTCCAGCCTTATCTTTTATTAAAAAAGGATGTCCAGGTGCATTAACTTCGAAAATTAATTTTGAACCAAGATTATATACCAAGTCTGGATCAAAGCTATTTACATCACCAGCTGAATCATTTCCAATAATTTTATAATCATTTCTGCTATCAGCGGTTACACTTATTTTAAATTCTTGACCAACTAATTCATTTACTTGAAATAGTAACAAGGATAATATAAAAAAATTTTTCATGTTTAATAGTTTACAAAAAGCATGCCTCTAAATAAAGTGTGGCGAATGATTTAAATTGCAAATTCTAAATTATTAGAGCCTAAATTCATGTGGATATAAATCAAGTAGATCAAATAAATAAAGATTGATACTGAAATAAAAAACATTAAATTTTTTAAAATAATATTCAAACTTTTATTTGAAATTAAAATCATAGAATTGAAATATAATACCACAATAATTAAATTTATCTGGTTAAAAATTCCAATTAAAAAAAAACTTAAAAAAGCAATTATTGAAAAAAAGAGAAAAAAGTAATTTATATATTTCAACTTAATTTATATTAAAAATGGAGCAATTTATTTTAGAAATAAATATTTTTTCAAATATATACTTAATTGCCATTTCTGTTATGGTTCAATTTATAATATATCCATCGTTCAAAAATTATTCCGAATCTACATTCAAATCATTTCACAGTGCTTATACAAAGAAAATGTTATTTATTGTTGGGCCAGTTATGATTTTAGAATTATTATCCACACTATACTTATTTATAAATAACTCATTTTTATTTCCAACTTCAATTGTCACATTGATTTGGTTAACCACATTTTTTTTAATAGTCCCTGTACATCAAAGTTTAAACTCTTCTTTCAATATTAGAAATCATAAAAAATTATTGCGTTTAAATTTCGTAAGGTCTACTTTTTGGGTTTTAAAACTTTTTTTAATATTAGCATAAAATATTTTGTCTTTTGTACCCAAATAAAATTATACAAATTATAGTTAGATATAATTGAAACTAACTTATTGCTGCTGTTGTTGAATCATTTGTAAATTTTTCTGAAAGCTATTTACATCGAAGTTCTCTTTTTCTTTTCTTTTCATATTCTCTCCATCATCATAATAAGGTTTTGATTTAATTTTTTTAGTATCTAATTCAACTTTTACATCCATTATTTGAGTTTCATTACCTTTATAAACACCTTTTACAGGAGAACAATCATTATAATTTCTACCAACACAAAGTTTTATGTGATAAATGTCAGCAATGCAATTATTTGTTGGATCTAAACCAATCCAGCCATAATAGGGAAGATAAATTTCTGCCCAAGCATGAGTTGCTGATGCTCCTCGTAATCTTCCAGTAGCAAAAACATATCCACTTACATACCTGCAAGGTATTGATGCAATTCGACACAATTGAATTAGAATATTTGTAAAATCTTGACAAACACCAGCCTTTGAAATCCAAACCTCTTGAATTTTAGTATATATATTAGTTACACCTTTTTTATATTTAAATTCCTTATTAATGAATTCACATAAATTATTAGCAAGCCTGTAGGGTGATGTATTTTCTGATTTTAATGTGTTGACAATTTTTTTTGCCTCATTAATTTTTGAAAAAAATTCGATCTCTAAAAATGGTAAGTAATCAATTGAATGTTTTAGTTGATACAGAAATGACCATTGACTTTTAATGTCCATTGTATCCTCAGGCATAACTATTCTATTCTTATTTATTTCTGCTTCAGAGAGAATTGATAAAAAATTGTGTGGTGGTAAATAATTGAAAGAACCAACTCTATTGTTATAGTCATCAATATATGTTGATATTGCTGGATTTCCAGAGATAGTAATCTTGTGATTAACAATTTGCTGATTTAAATCGTTATAAGGATACAAATGAATTTTATTGTTGCTTTCAGTAACATTATTTGAGTACTTGTAGGTTGTTAAGTGTTTTAGATAAAATTTTTTCATAAATTATTCTGATAAAAATAGACTCTGTTAATTTCATTTGAGATTTCATTTAACTGTAATTGAATTTCATCAACAAACTTTTTTATTCCCTTTTTATTTATAGATTCAATATTGGTGTATTTTAAATCATTTTTTAATTTACCAGTAAGAAAATTTAGATTATTGCTTTCTGGTTTATTAAATTTTTCTAATCTATAAATATGTGTATTAAGCTTGTTAACACTGAATTTTATTGATCTTGGAAAAAATTCATTTATTGAAATCATTTCAATTATATTATCAATATTAAAAATAGATTTATATGTTTTAACATACAATTGGTATCCACCAATTGAAACAAGAAGATTTTTCCAAAAATAAGACTCCATTAAATCGTTATCTGCTTTTTTTAATGAATTAACTTTGACATTTAAAAAATCTATGCTTTGCAAAATTCTTTCTAAATATTTACCTAGGTTCATAAAGCAATACGCATTACCTCTCTCTTGTGTGACATCTGCTACACTGTAATAAATATGATGATATTGAATTAGCTCATTGATAAATTCAATTGGATCTTTCTTTCTAAAAGATTTATAGAAATCATCATTGGAGATATCTAGAAAATATTTATTAATAGAAAGCCATATCTCTCTCGAAATATGTTCTTGAACACTTCTAGCATTTTCTCTCGCATTTGTGATCATATTAATTAATGTATTATTATTATTTGTATCAAATATTATAAAATCAATTATTGATATAGATTCATCATAGTTAATATTAACTTCATCAGAACCGAGATAAGAATTGATAATCCCTTGCCATGATGAAGTTGCAGCAGAATCTAGTGAGGCATTATAATTAGCTTTTATTAGGTTTAATAATCCATAGCTTCTTTCCATATATCTATCCATCCAAAATAAATTATTAGCTACTCTACTTAACATATTAACTATTTATCACCCAGGTATCTTTACTACCCCCTCCCTGAGAGCTATTAACAACCAATGAACCTTCCTTTAAAGCTGTTCTTGTTAAACCACCAGGGCAAACCTTGATACCATTTGAACCATAAATTGCAAAAGGTCTAAGATCAACACACCTCGGCCTTAATTTATCATTAATCAAACAAGGCGATGTTGAAAGATTCAATGTTGGTTGTGCAATATACATTTCAGGCTCTTTCTTAATTTTTTTTATAAAGTTTTCAATTTCTTTTTCACTCGCATCCTTTCCAATCAGCATCCCATAGCCTCCACTACCATCTGTTCTTTTAATTACTAATTTTTCAATATTTTTTTTAACGTATTCTTTTTCATCCTCATTTGATAGTTTAAAAGTTTTAATATTTTCAAGAATTGGTTTTTCATTAAGGTAATACGAAATCATATCAGGAACATATGTGTACACTGCTTTGTCATCAGCAATTCCAGACCCTGGTGCATTAACAATTATCACATTACCATTTCTATATGAATCCATAATTCCAGCAACCCCTAATACACTTGCAGAATTAAAATTTAATGGATCTAGGAAGTCATCATCAACTCTTCTATAGATAATATCCACAATTTTAAGACCTCCAGCTGTCTTCATAAACACATAGTTATTTTCCGAAACTAAATCATTACCTTCTACCAATTCAACACCCATTAGCCTTGCTAGCGCAGTATGTTCATAATATGCTGAGTTATATAAACCAGGTGTGAGTAGAACAATCACAGGTTTCTTTTTACCAGACAAAGATTTTAATTGATTATATAATAAAGTAGGGTAATTATTAATTGGTAAAACTTTATTTTTGGGTATAAACTTTGGATATAACCTCCTTGTAATTTCACGATTTTCTAACATGTAACTGACACCTGAAGGAGTTCTTAAATTATCTTCCAAAACATAAAAATTTCCACTTTCATTTCTAATTAAATCTATTCCTGCAATATGAGTATAAATATCCTTTGGAACGTTAAGTCCGCGCATTATTCTTAGATAATTAGGATTTGAAACTATTAATTCAGCTGGAATCATCTTATCCTTCAAGAAAAACTGTTCATGGTAAATATCTTTTATGAAAAGATTAAGAGCTTTTAATCTTTGTTTGATCCCCTTCTCAATTTTTTTCCATTCAACATAATCAATTATCCTTGGTATAATATCAAATGGAAAAATTTTTTCAACTCCTTGATCGTCATCATATACTGTAAATGTAACACCCTGATTCATAAAGAAATCTCTCGAGAATTCACTCATACTATTTAAGTCTTCAATGGAAAGCTTCTTTAGAAGTTTAGAAAATTTTCTATAATTTTTTCTAATAGTGCCATTTTCAGCATACATTTCATCGTACGTATTTTTATATTGATTATATATTTGATTAATAGCTGAATAACTCATTATATCAATAAGTTATAAAATCAAAAAATTAGTATTATTTAATTGAGCAGATTTAATCTAATTATTATGAAGTTGACAAAAATTAATATGAAAAAATTAAATTTTTATTTTTTTTTATATCAAAAATTATCAATACAAATAAAGACCTTCTAACCACCTCTTCCAACTTTTCTAACACCACCGGCTTTGGCCTTGTTACTTTTGTTGTTGAATTTTTGTTTAGTGCCCTTTTTTTTTATGGACTGCTTTTCAGTTCTATTTCCGAAAAATTTACTTGACATACAAAGTGCTTTAGTTACTAAATTTAAAAATTTACAATAAAAGCAACAAGCTATATTAGTTTATATTGTTCTAAATCTTCTATGATTAGACCAATAAACCCTAGTTGAATTACCTAAGAAAAACTTCTTTTTAGTTCTATCATTAAATTCATTTCTAATTGAATTAAGCTGATTATTTCCGTTTTTTTGATTATCAATATTCATAGCAATTTTAAACTTGCGCAAACTTAATTTTTTTTAAACTAACTACCATATTATAATGTTAAAAAATCATTAATTTTCGTTATTAATATGAAAAAATATAAAGTACTTGTTGTAGGTGTTGGAAACATGGGAAGTGCTCATGCAAAAGCTTATAATGATATTTCAGAATTTGAGCTAGTTGGATTGGTTTCAAATACAGCTAAAAGAAGATCACCTTTATCCAAAGAATTAGGTGGTATTACAGAATTTGACAATTTTGAAAAAGCTTTATTAGAAACTAATCCGGATGTCGTATCTATCAATACCTATACAGAAAGTCATAAAGATTATGCAATTAAAAGTCTTAATCATGGAGCTCATATTTTTATAGAAAAACCTTTAGCTGAGACAATTGATGACGCATTGGAAATAATAGAATTAGCAAAGAAAAAAAACAAAAAAGTAGTAGTTGGTTATATACTTAGGTATCACCCAGCATGGAAAAAATTTATTGAGATTTCACATTCCTTGGGAACTCCACTTGTCATGAGAATGAATTTAAATCAACAAAGTTCAGGAGAGCAGTGGATTATCCACAAAAATTTGATGAATTCTACAAGCCCAATTGTAGATTGTGGTGTTCATTATGTAGATATTATGTGCCAAATGACAAAATCAAAACCTGTTTATGTTAATGCTGTTGGCGCAAGATTGACAGAGGAAATTGATAAAAAAATGTACAATTATGGACACTTACAAGTTGTCTTTGAAGATGGCTCTGTGGGATGGTATGAGTCTGGTTGGGGACCAATGATAAGTGAAACAGCTTTCTTTATTAAAGATGTTATTGGACCAAAGGGATCTGTTAGTATTGTTGAACCAAAAAATGATGATGATATTTCAAGTTCAAATATTGACAGTCATACTAAAACAAATAAGTTATTGATTCATTATCAAGATCGTAGCGATGATGGTAAATTTAAATTTGAAGATAAATATGTCAACACTTCAAATGAGCCAAATCATGATGAATTGTGTAAGCTTGAACAAGAATTTCTATTACAAGCAATCATTAAAGACCTAGATTTAAATTCTCAATTGGAAGCCGTTATAAATAGCATGAAAATTGTTTTAGCAGCCGATAAGTCTGTCAAGTTAGGCAAGCAAGTTTTAATTGATAACTAAAGAAATAAGTGAGTATAAAAAAGAAAATGGTAATTGGATTTATAGTCATTATCATATTATATCTTTGGGCAGAGCTTGGTGTGGGAATTTTTTTTCAAGATAGTTGGGGAGGAGATTAATTTTTATATTTATAATATGAGAATATTAAAATGGATTTTATTTTCATTATTTATGCTTGCTACAATTTTCTGTTTTTTTATAGTATATGAATTTTACACAAACTTATCATTTATAGATTACCCATATGTAATTGGAGGATTCGTGAGCTTTTTTTTAGCCTTAATTACTTTTAAGTTTAAAGTAAAATAAAAGAATTTTAATTAAATACTATCTTATGAAAAAAATATTTTTATTATTATGTTTTTTAGGAATTGCACTTCCATATTATAATCTTTACAAATATTTAGAACAAAAGAACTGGGAGTGGTCTTTAACTGAATTTTTTGCTGAAGCTAACTCAAATTATGCATCATCAATGTTATCTGCTGATTTAGGTGTTGCAGCACTTACCTTCTTTATTTTTATTATTTATAGCTTTTATAAAAAGCCTTTTAAAATTTTTAAATATATGCTTTGCATGTTTACTGTTGGTTTTTCTTTAGCATTGCCATTTTATTTTTATGACAACTTCGAAGTATTAAAAAATAAATTTAAATAATATAAAAAAGCATTAGGAAATAGTGGCTAATACTACCAAAAAGAACAAATACATGCCATATAGCATGATTATTCTTTATGCTTTCTGATAAATAAAAAAATACTCCAACCGTGTAGAAGACTCCGCCTAAGATTACTAGATTTTTTGCATTGGCATCAATTAAATTGAATAGTGTTTGAATGTCAAAAATTATAAGCCACCCTAAAAAAAGATAAAGTATAAGAGATGCTTTTTCATATCTATTCTTGTTAATAATCTTAAATAAAGTTCCAATAATTGATAAGGTTAGAACTGTAAAAAAAATTGTTAAACCAGAATAATCGTATAATGTAATTAAGCATACTGGAGCATAAGATCCTGTAATTAAGTAATAGATACTTACATGATCAAAAATCCTAAGCTTTTCTTTGAGATTAGGTTCAGCTACAAAATGATATAGAGTAGATGAACAATATACGAGCAAGAGTCCAAGTGAAAAAAAAATAATACTTAGCGTACTTAGCGTTGTATAATTATTATTAAAAAAAATTAAAAAGGGAGTACCAATTATAGTTAAGATAATACCTGCAAAATGAGTTGTCCAATTCCAAAATTCTTCGTCAACTGAATCTTTCATCAATTTCGAAAATAGAAAAATCAAATCATTAACACTAATGATTTAGAAGCTTTTATTTGGCATTTCAGGATCATTTTCAAGTTCTTCATCCTGAATTTTATTTTGCCTGTAAATTACAGTTAGAAATGCAACTAAATAAATTACAAAAATCAAAAATCCAACTATGAAAATTATTAAATCCATTTTAGTTTATTTTGTTCGCCTTTGTCTGATACTTATTGATAGCGCCAAGATTGATGGAACCCAGATACCAACAAATATTCCACCCAGTTTATCTCCACTAAACCAAAGAAATACAGAGAATAAAAATGAGAGAAAGGCTAATACTATTGGATAATATTTTAAGAAAAATTTAGTCATAATTATTTTTGTTTCTTTTTATTAAAATTATTCAAAATTGATCTAATAACAGCATACATAATTAATAAAATCCATATATAAACTATAATATCACTCTTAAATCCTATTAGACTTATCATATTAGTTTAACTTTTAAATATGTTCTACCAATAACTAAAGCAGCCGTTATGATTATGATATTTTTAATTATGTATTGCCCCTCCAAAGTTGGAAAAAATGGATTTGAATCTTGAAATGTTACTTCTGGCAGAATAATTAGTGGTAAAAATGTCCCACTCATTTGAATAAACAGCAATATCATTGCAATGATTGTTGTTTTCTTAAATAAGAAACATAAAGCAATTAACATTTCCCAAAGACCAATTACATAAGTCCAATTTTCTGCACTTAAAAAAGGCATCCAATATACAGTATCCTGAACAAATTGTTGTGCAGGTGACATGTCCAATATTTT
>Ga0208390_1000986_pt1 | contig 10338 bp, 10 predicted proteins | sample Knorr_S7_td_Surf_FD_185594 | JGI IMG/M metagenome (GOLD analysis project Ga0208390, IMG submission 185594) | Marine microbial communities from Southern Atlantic Ocean transect - Knorr_S7_td_SurfaceA_ad_6m_LV_A (SPAdes) (version 2) | ecosystem: Environmental > Aquatic > Marine > Oceanic | place...
CCGTTTCAGTATTTATAGGTTCAACATAAGTTGAGTCTGCTATTTCTGGGTCTGTCATTATAGTAGCTGGGTTGGAATTGATCAAAATTACTCGATAGCCTTCTTCCTTAAGAGCTTTGCAAGCCTGTGTTCCGGAATAATCAAATTCACAAGCCTGACCTATAACTATTGGGCCAGCCCCTATAATTAATATAGATGAAATATCATTTCTTTTAGGCATTTTAATTTTTTAGTTCATTATTTGTCAGTTTGATGTAAATTAGGCAAGTATAAATTAAAAAAAATCGTTGTTTTATAACAATATGAAACTTAATTAATCATATTAAGGCTTTACCCTTTAATATCTTTCTATTAATTGAGAAGAGATTTGATTTGAATTGTCTAGAGGCAAATTATGGATGTATATAGAACTCATAATTGTAATGAACTGTCAGTGAAGTATGTTGATAAGAAAGTAATCCTTTCAGGTTGGGTTCACAGAATAAGAGATCATGGAGGTGTACTTTTTATTGATTTAAGAGATCATTATGGAATTACACAAGTAGTAATAGATCCTGATAGTAAAGATTTTGTAACTGCTGAAAAGTTAAGATCAGAATGGTGTATTCAAATTATTGGGAAAGTTAAATTAAGAGACCATGAATTGATTAATAGAAATTTAAGCACTGGTGAAATTGAAGTATTTATTGAAACTATAAAAATTTTAACAAAAGCTGATGACTTACCAATACCTGTATTTGGAGATTTAGAATATCCAGAAGAGACAAGACTTAAATATAGATTCTTAGATTTAAGGAGAGATGGTCTACACAAAAATATGGTACTTCGATCCAATGTTATTTCTTCAATTAGACAAGAAATGTGGAAAATTGGATTTAATGAATTTCAAACTCCAATTTTGACAGCTTCTTCTCCTGAAGGAGCTAGAGATTTTTTAGTTCCAAGCCGACTAAACAAAGGTAAATTTTATGCACTACCTCAAGCACCCCAACAGTTTAAACAATTAATAATGATGGGTGGATTTGATAAATATTTTCAAATAGCACCATGTTTTAGGGATGAAGATCCGAGGTCAGATCGATCTCCTACTGATTTTTATCAGCTTGATATCGAAATGAGTTTTGTAAGTCAAAAAGATGTTCTAGATACAGTTAAACCAGTTATTGAAAACATTTTTAAACAGTATGCAGATACTAAAAAAGTAGAATCAGAATGGCCGTTAATTTCATATGAGAATTCAATGTTATGGTATGGATGTGATAAACCTGATTTGCGCAACCCAATTAAAATGCAAATTGTAAGTGATATTTTTAGGGACTCAGGTTTTGCAGTCTTTGCAAATATATTAAAAAACCATGGAACTGAAATAAAAGCTATCCCAGCACCTGGAGGTGGTAGCAGAAATTTTTGTGATAGAATGAACTCCTATGCCCAAAAAGAAGGTTTACCAGGAATGGGTTATATTTTTTGGAGAGAAGTAGACGGAAAAATTGATGCTGCAGGACCTTTAGCAAAAAATATTGGTGAGGAAAAATCCGAAATTATAAGGAAACAGTTGAATTTAAATATTGGTGATGCAGCTTTTTTTCTTGGTGGAAAACCTTCTAATTTTGATGCATTTTCTGCAAGGGCTAGAATTCATATTGGTAATCAATTAAAACTTATTAATGAAGAAGTATTTGCATTTGCCTGGATTGTTGATTTTCCTATGTACGAAAAAGATGAAGAGGAAGGTACTATTGATTTTTCACATAATCCTTTTTCAATGCCTCAGGGAGGAATAAATGCCCTGATGGGTGACCCACTTAAAGTTAAAGGTTATCAATATGATCTTGCATGTAATGGTTATGAGCTATTATCTGGAGCAATAAGAAACCATGAATTAGATACTTTATATAAGGCATTTGAGCTTGCAGGTTATTCAAAAAATGAGGTTTCTTCTAAATTTCAGGGGATCACAGAAGGTCTAAAATTTGGTCCTCCACCACATGGTGGATGTGCACTAGGTATTGACAGGATGATAATGTTATTAGCTGAAGAAGAAAATATTAGAGAAGTAATAATGTTTCCTATGAATCAAAGAGGAGAAGATCTTATGATGAATGCTCCTAGTATTCCATCTAATCAACAGCTTATAGAACTAAACTTAAAATTAATTGAAACAGAGTCTTGATTTAAGGGTTGAAATTTATGAATCAAATCAAAGATATTTCTGCTTTTTTTTCATCAAGAAGATCAATCTCTGTAAAAAATTTAAATTATCCTGGTCCAAACCATAATCAAACTATGGCAATTTTAAAAAACGCTCTTAGAGTTCCTGATCATGGTAAACTTGAGCCTTGGAGAATAGTATTAATTTCAGGCGATCACAAAAAAAACTTTATTTCCATAATAGAAAAAAGAGGAAAAGAAATAGATATAGATCCTTTAAAAATTGAAAAAAATAAAGCTAATTTATTGGGGACCCCAATTATTTTAGCTGTAATTTGTTCTCCATCTATTAGTTCAAAAATTCCTAAAATTGAACAAATCTTATCTTGTGGTGCTTTATGTATGAATATATTGAACAATTTTCTTGTTAAGGGCTGGGGAGCGAATTGGTTAACTGGTTGGATGGCTAATGATAAAAAATTTGGTGAATTAGCTTTTAATAATACTAAAAATGAATTTGTTGCAGGCTACATATATGTTGGAAGTTATGAAGTGATAAATCCTGATAGATCAAGGCCTTCATTAGATGAAAAGATTTCATATTTCAAATAAAAATTAACGTATTTCTTTACATTTTTTTATTTATATCAAAAAAATAATATATATTAACACCATCGAAATTAACCATATAATTGAAGATAATAATGTTACTAAAATCATCTTCTTTTTTATATTTGCGTTTATAGGTGCAGAGGTTGGAGTCCCATAAGATCGTTTACCCTCTTCTTGTTGCGTTTTAATATTTAAGGGCAATATTATAAATAAAATAAGAAACCAAAATACTGCAAAAAGAACTAAAGATGCTGTTATTGTCATACCTTGGTAATTTCACTCCTCCTGTAATTCTATTAGAGTACCATCAAAACCAGATGGATGTAAAAAAATTACAGGTTTTCCGTGTGCTCCTATTTTGGGATTATCTCCAATTATTTTATAGTTATTTTTCATCAAAATATTTATAGACAATTCTAAATTTTTCACTTCGTAACATATATGATGTATTCCCCCATTTTTATTTTTATTTAAAAAATTAAAAATAGGACTATTTTCTCCAAGTGGAGTAATTAATTCAACTTTTGTATTGGGTAATTCTATAAATACAACAGTTACTCCATGTTCTGGCTGGTCTAAAGGCTTCCCAACCTTAGCTCCTAATATATCTCTATAAGTATTTGTCGCAGACTTTAAATCAGCAACTGCTATTGCTACATGATTAAGTCTTCCCAGCATATCATTTCCTCTCTTTTTTTACATCTAAATAAAATTTATTAAGTATATCTGAATAAATATTTTCTAAACCTATTATTTGCGATGTTTGAACAGATTCATCAACAGCATGCATCTTCTTGCCTACTAATCCAAATTCAACTACGGGACATTTTTTAATAATATATCTTGCGTCAGATGTTCCACCAGTTGTAGAAAAATTTGCAGATATACCTGTATATTTTTTAACTGACTTTTTAACTAATTTAGCCAAATAACCTGGTTTAGAAAAAAAGGGCTCCCCTGAAATATTAATTTTGATATTAATTTTTGTTTTTGTTAAATACTCAATATTTTTAGCACACTGCTTTAACCAATCACTAATTTTTTTTCCAGTATGTTTATCATTAAATCTTATATTTACAATCATTTCTACATTTTTAGGTATAACATTATTTGATTTATTTGTAGTTGATATAGATGTGGTTACTAAGGTAGATGGTTCAAAAAATTTTGAACCATTGTCCAGAGGTTTATTTGTTAATAAATTTATGAGTTTGATACTAGCATGAATTGGATTAATAGCTAAATGTGGATAAGCAGAATGGCCTTGTTTGCCTAGAATTGAAAAATATCCTGTGAGTGAACCTTTTCTTCCAATTTTTATCATATCCCCAAACTTTTCAGGGCAGGTTGGTTCTCCAACTACACAAAAATCAATACGTTCATTTTTTTTATCCATCCACTCTATTATTGCTTTTGTACCATCTTGGGCCTTACCTTCTTCATCAGATGTGATTAATAGTACTATAGAAAATATAGGGGGAGTTTTTTGACTAACACTAATTGCTGCAGTACAAAATGCTGCAACAGCCGATTTCATATCTACTGATCCTCGACCGTAAATTTCCTCACCTATAATTTTTCCAGAAAATGGGTTTGATTTCCAGTCACTAATTTCACCAGGAGTAACAACATCAATATGTCCAGAAAAACCAAAGGTAGGTAAATGTTTTGACCCCCATCTTAAAAAAAGATTTTTTATTCCATTCTTATTAATCTCATGAATATTAAAATCAGTATTTTTAAATAGGTTTTTTATTACTTTAAAGGTTCCTGCTTCTTTAGGAGTGACAGAATGGCATTTGATTAGCTGTGAAGTTAAATTGATGGAATTCATATTAATATGTTAAAATTAATCTCTTAGTAAATCATTAATAGATGTTTTAGACCTTGTTTTTTCGTCAACTTGTTTAACTATAACAGCACAATAAAGGTTTGGCCCTCCCTTATCAGAGGGAAGAGAACCCGGTACTACTACTGAATAGGGAGGAATTTCTCCATAAATTATCTCATTAGTTTCTCTTATCACTATTTTAGTTGACTTTCCAATAAATACTCCCATCCCTATAACTGCTCCTTTTCTCACTATACATCCTTCTACTACCTCAGATCTTGCGCCTATAAAACAACCATCTTCAATAATTGTTGGGGAAGCTTGCATTGGTTCAAGTACACCACCAATTCCTACTCCACCAGAAAGGTGAACATTTTTACCGATTTGTGCACAAGAGCCAACAGTAGCCCAAGTATCAACCATTGTACCTTCATCAACATAAGCTCCCAAATTTACAAAACTTGGCATTAATACCACACCAGGCGCTACAAAAGCAGATTTACGTACAATGCAATTAGGAACTGCTCGAAATCCACATTTTTTCCAGTCGTCTTCTGTCCAATTTAAAAATTTATTATCAACTTTATCCCACCAATTTGAATTTTGTGGGCCCCCAGGATGTAAGCTCATATCTTTTAAACGAAAACTTAATAAAACAGCTTTTTTTGCCCATTGGTTCACTTTCCATTTATAATCTTCAATTGGTTCTGCCACTCTTAGTTTACCAGTTCCAAGAAGGTCTAATGTTTCAAGAATTGAGTCTTTTAATTCTCCAACTGTATTTGTGGAAATAGTATCTTTATTATCCCATGCTTTATTGATAATATTCTCTAGATTTTCAATGCCCATCCATTTTTCCTTTCTTAGTATTTTTATTTTTTTAAGATGAATTCTCTTACCTCAGTTTCTAGCAATGGTGAAAACTGATTATCTGAAATTAATGTAAGATAAATTTGACCATCATTATCTTTCCATTTACTTAAACCCTCAAAATTATAATACTCCCAAGGTAAACTTTCCAATAATATTTCTGAATTTTTAATGTTGTTTTCTTCAATTATAATCCTTCTTAATCTAATTTTAAATCCGTCATAAAATGAGAATTTTCTTTCAAGAGTTATCAAGTTTCCATCATCAATCATTTCTGCATCAACCACTTTAAAGTCTTGATTAATTTTAATTTCATCAATTATAGACCACTTATTATTATGTAATCTATAAATAGGATGGCGTTCTTTTCCTTTAGGAGGTAATTCAGGAATAGCAAAAAGTTCTCCATTTTCTTTAATTGCAAGTGCTTCAATTCCATCATTAAATAAAAGTTTATCAAAATCTGGGTGTTTTGGTAAAAACTTACCTGGTCCATTTAAATCTTCATGATACATGACTCTATTATTTGATTCGAATGATATATAAAATCCATTGCTTTTACTTCTGACTATTGATTCACTATCAATATTTCTTCCGGTTAAATTTTCTTTTTTGCTGCTAAAAAGTTGACCTTGATCTAATATTTCAAAATCAATTATTTTGTTTAGATTGTCTCTAACTATTTTCCCTTGGAAATAATGAGATTTATCACTTATTAGAGTAAAATTTTTACCATTTTCTGATAATGTAATACCTGAAATGCCTCCAAAATTATTATCTTCATATGTGATCAACTTAGATCCTAACAAAAATATTTCCCATTTATTTGTGGTTATTGAATATGTGTAGAAAGGAATTAAATATAGAAATAATATCAATAAAAACAAATCCTTTTGCATTTTAAATATAGCTATCAAAATTATATTCGGAAGATATGGGTCATATACAATTTAGTCTATTATATTTAAGTTTATAGGTTATAAAGATAAATAGAATATACATTATATAGATATACAAATGGTTTCACTTATTCAAATAATATCTGCTTTGCTAAATATAATTACATGGCTTGTGATTATTGATGTTGTAATGTCTTTACTTATTCAATTTAGAGTTCTCGACCAAAGGAATCAAATTGTGTCACAAATTTGGTTATCAATTAGAAATGTATTAGAGCCATTATATTCGAGAATAAGATCTTTTTTACCTAATACTATTGGATTTGATTTGGCACCTGCAGTTTTGTTGTTTGGAATATTTGCTATACAAACAATTATAAGAAATAATTTTAACCACTATTAGTATTTTTTAAATTTCTTTGTGCTAATAACTTTAACCTTAAAGCATTTAATTTAATGAAACCGGAAGCATCTCCTTGGTTGTATATACCCTCGTCATCTTCAAATGTGACTTGTTTTTCTGAATATAAGCTTTGTTTTGATTGTCTTGCTATTGATCTGACACTTCCTTTATATAGTTTAAGAGTAACTTCACCTTCCACGTATTTCTGACTGGTATTGATAAGAGATTGTAACATTTCTCTTTCAGGAGAATACCAAAGCCCATTATATATAAGTTCAGAATATTTCGGCATTAATTCGTCTTTCAAGTGAGAAGCTCCCCTATCTAATGTAATACTTTCTATTGCTCTATGAGCTTCAAGCAAAATAGTGCCTCCAGGAGTTTCATAAATTCCTCTAGACTTCATTCCAATAAATCTACCTTCAACAAGATCTAATCTTCCGATGCCGTGTTTGCTACCTAATTGATTTAATTTTTCTAGCAGATCATGTCCTTTCATTTTTTGGTCATTAATTGCAATCATATCTCCTGCTTCAAACTTTATTTTAACAATCTCTGCATCTTCTGGGGCATTTTCTGGAGAACAAGTTCTTTGAAAAACATATTCTGGTGCAATTTCTGAGGGATCCTCTAATACCTTACCTTCAGATGATGTATGTAGAATGTTAGCATCAACTGAAAATGGAGCTTCACCTTTCTTGTCCTTTGAGATAGGTATTTGGTTTTTTTCTGCGAACTCTAGTAATTTACTTCTACTATTTAGATCCCATTCTCTCCAAGGACTTATTATTTTAATATTTGGATTTAATGCATAACAAGACAGCTCAAATCTTACTTGATCATTACCTTTTCCTGTAGCTCCATGGGAAACAGCGTCTGCATTAACTCTGTTAGCGATTTCAATTAACTTTTTTGAAATTAATGGTCTTGCAATTGCAGTTCCAAGTAAATACTGACCTTCATATAATGCATTTGATCTAAACATAGGAAAAACAAAGTCTCTTACAAACTCTTCTCTAAGATCCTCAATAAATATATTTTCGGGTTTTACCCCTAAAAGAAGAGCTTTTTCCCTTGCAGGTTCAAGTTCTTCTTTTTGTCCTATATCTGCTGTAAAAGTCACAACTTCATAATTATAATGTAACTGGAGCCATTTTAAAATTATGGAAGTATCTAAACCACCTGAATAAGCTAAAACAACTTTACTAGGTTTTTTATTCATCTTTAAAAACCTCCATATTATTAAATTTAATGATTTTATTAAATAATTTTATTTTTATGACAAGTAAATATGAAATCAAATTTTTAAATATATAACGAAAGAAAATCAAATGAGACGTTACTTAATTGATTATTAAATATGTATATGCTTTAATTGATTTAATGAGTGAATTATTTAATTTTAATTTCAATACTACACCTAATGTTCGTTTTGGTTCTAACATTTTATTATCCTCTGCAGCTGAAATAAAGAAAATATTAGGACCTAGAATACTAATAGTTACAGATCCTTTATTGTCTAAGATGGGATTATATAAACCTTTGGTAGATCAGCTTTTATCTTTGGGAGCAAAAATTAAAATTTATGATGAGGTAAATGAAGACCCTTCAATTGAAAATTTAAAAGCAGCAATTGAAGAGGCAACGATTTTTTTAACAACTGGCATATTAGGTTTTGGAGGTGGATCTCCAATGGATGTGGCAAAGTTGACTGCTTTGTTGTTAGGGTCAAATGATAAAATAGATGAAATTTGGGGAGTTAATAATGTTGTAGGCCCAAGATTACCACTCGCTTTAATACCTACAACTTCTGGTACAGGTTCTGAAGTCACGCCAATATCTATAATAACTTTATCAAACTATGAAAAAAAAGGTGTATCATCTAAAGTTATAATTCCAGATTTAGCTGTATTAGATCCACTTTTAACTGTTGATCTTCCATCTAAAACTACTGCTAGTACTGGAATAGACGCAATGGTTCATGCTATCGAGGCATATACCTCTAAAAGTGCAAATAATAATCCAATCTCAAAAGCACTAGCTGAAAAAGCCCTTAATCTAATTGGGGGTTCAATTATTCAAGCCGTTCAAAATGGTAAAAATGATGAAGAATCTAGAAACAAAATGTTACTGGGTTCATTAATGGCAGGGATGTCATTTGCAAATTCACCAGTTGCCGCAGTACATGCTTTGGCCTATCCCCTTGGAGGTAAATATAAAATTACGCATGGATTATCTAATGCATTAATCTTACCTTATGTTCTTAAATTTAATATGAAAGATGAAGAAACAAAAAATTCATATCTTTATTTATCAGACATAATATTTCCTCAAATAAAGCATATTAAAAATACTCAAGACAAATCTATAGCATTCATTAATGAATTTATAAATTTGTCAAAAAGGTTAAATTTACCTACAAAAATAAGAGAACTCGGTATACCTAAAGAAGCATGTAGGGAAATGTCTATTGAAGCAATGAAACAAGAAAGATTGTTGATAAATAATCCAATAGGTCTTACACAAAAAGATATTCAAAAAATTTATGAGCAAGCTTGGTGATAAAAAATCTGTTAATTGATATATCTTATGCTTAGCTTTAATTGCTTTTCAAATCAAAAATATAATGAATATTTAATTATAGCTCATGGTCTTTTTGGTTCAAAAAAAAATTGGACGAATACAGCTAAATTTTTAAGTGAAAATCTTAATCTTGAAGTAATAGTTGTAGATTTAAGAAACCATGGATCCTCATTTTGGTCTGATAATCATGATTATTTATCTATGGCTAGGGATTTGATTGAATTATGTAAAAACTTTTCAAAAAAAGTAACTATACTGGGACATTCAATGGGTGGTAAAGCAGCTATGTATGCTTGTCTTTCATACCCAGAAATTTTTGACAAATTAATTGTTGTTGATATCAGTCCTGTAAATTATTTAAATTCTGAATTTGTTAACTATATAGAAATTTTACAGAGAATAGATTTGACTAAAATTCAATCTAGAAAGGATGCAGACCTTGAGTTAGAAAGTAAGATAGTTGACAAAAATATACGGTCATTTTTATTACAGAACCTTTTCAGAGAGCGCGAGAATAATTATAGTTGGAAAGTTAACTTAGAGGCCTTGAAAAAAAATATACACCATATTATGTCTTTTCCTACCATTCAAAATAGATTTCTTGGTAAGACTTTATTTATTAAAGGTGAAAAATCTAATTATATAAATTCATATAGTTTTACTTGCGATAAGTATGGTGAGAATAATAAAAGATTTATGTTAGATGAATATCATCTCTCTCCTAATTGCCTTAGTCTAGTTGAGGAAAATATAAAAAAAATTACTTAAAATATTTAAAATTATCGCTAAAAAAATATTTCTTTATCTGAAATTTTATTATTTTTATTAATAATTTCTTCTGCAAAACAGATTTTAGAAATTAAAGTTAATACCATTATAGATATTTTAAATTTTAACTCGGCTTGTTTGGGAAGACAATGTGATTAAAATTCCAAAACTATTCAAATATTTCTTTGAATGACATGAGCTTTCTGGTTTATCTACAAATG
>Ga0208390_1000987_pt1 | contig 10337 bp, 10 predicted proteins | sample Knorr_S7_td_Surf_FD_185594 | JGI IMG/M metagenome (GOLD analysis project Ga0208390, IMG submission 185594) | Marine microbial communities from Southern Atlantic Ocean transect - Knorr_S7_td_SurfaceA_ad_6m_LV_A (SPAdes) (version 2) | ecosystem: Environmental > Aquatic > Marine > Oceanic | place...
TCTCTACATCTCATTATTCCAAATCGTGGTCTAATCTCATCTCTAAATTTCCATTGAATATGATATAAAAGTTGCGGAAGAGATTTATAAGATTTAACTGATGCTCTAAATATATCTGTTACAAGTTCTTCATTGGTTGGGCCGTAAAGCATTTCACGATTTTGACGATCTTTTATTCTTAGCATTTCTTCACCGTAGTCCTCGTAGCGCCCACTCTCTTTCCATATTTCACTTGATTGTATGGTTGGCATTAAAATTTCTTGAGCTCCAATTTTGTTTTGCTCTTCTCTAACAATATCCTCAATTTTTTTCATGACTTTAAAACCTAATGGTAACCAAGAGTAAATTCCTGCTGATGATTGTTTAATCATTCCCACACGTAACATTAATTGATGTGATTTTATTTTGGCTTCTGAAGGATTGTTTTTTAAAATTGGAATAAATGATTGTGAAATATACATTCTAAGTGATTATATTTCTTAAATTTAAATATTCAAATTTCATAAGTAAGTAAATAATTATAAACAAAACTGTTGTAATTCCAGTACAATAAACAAATTTCTTTAACATTTTTGGATTTTCTGGGGAGCCTGGATCCTCACCCTCAATTTTAATCACTTTATTTCTCTCTACATCTATTGGTAGAATTGCAAAGAAAATTATCCACCAAATAATTATATAGATTATTGCTAATCCTGTGAGGCTCATTAAATCTTAACCAAGTTAATATTAGCGAAAGGTTTTTTTCCAGTTTTTTCTTTAGTAAATTTACGACAAGCAATTTTTAGCGCATCTATTAAATTGTGCTCTTGCTGTTTATTACCAAGTTTAAATGTTCTTGATGTTTTTTCAATTTCATCTTCTAGTCCATATAAAAACTCCTCTTTCTCATAAACAGGCAATCCTCTGAAAGTGATTATGGGACTATTATGGATATTTCCCTTTGGAGTAATTAAAATTGTTATTTCCAAATATCCATTACTACTCAAATTTCTTCTGTCTTTTATTGACTGAGAATCTTCTTCAACACTAACATTTCCATCTAAATATAATCTACCACTCGGTGCTTTATCATAAACTTCTGGTTTATCTCCAGGTGATAATTTTACAATATCTCCATTTTCAACTTGAACAGGATGAGGAACCTGCATTTCTTTTGCAAAATTGATATGTTCTATCATATGTCTGTGCTCTCCATGAACTGGAATAACACATTGGGGTTTGACCCATTGATACATATCTTTAAGATCTTCTCGATTTGGATGACCTGATACATGAATAAATTCAGTTTCTTCAGAGATCACCTCGATACCATCTTTCACTAATTGATTATGGAGCTTATAAAGTTTTTTTTCATTACCTGGAATAATTTTTGATGAAAAAATTACAGCGTCATCTTTTTCAATAAATACATCTGGATGAACATAATTTGCTATTCGCATCATTGCTCCCATTGGTTCACCTTGACTACCTGTGCATAAATAGAGAATTTTTTCTCTAGAGAAATTTTTTGCATCCCTAGGATCAATAGGTTCAATTGTATTTTTTAAATATCCACATTGTCTTGCAGCCTTATAAATTCTGTGCATTGATCTTCCAACTAAAGATATCTGTCTCCCAGATTTTTCAGCACAGTAAAAAGCTGTTTCCATTCTTGCGACGTTTGACGCAAAAGAAGTAATGATAACTCTTTTTTTTAATCGATTAACTATATTTAACAAATTTTTTCTTACATCTAACTCTGATCCTGATCTTCCGGCACTAAAAACATTTGTTGAGTCACAAATCATTGCTAAGACACCCTCATCACCTATTTCTTTTAACCTTTTAGAATTAATTTCATCACCGATTAGTGGATTTGGATCAACTTTCCAGTCTCCAGTATGTAGAATTACACCTGCTGGGGTTTTTATTCTCAAACCATTTGGCTCTAGTATTGAATGTGTTAAAGTGATGTATTCAATCTCAAACTTTTCTAATGAAATATTTCCATTTAATTCAACAATTTGTAGATCTTTAGTAATATCAATATGTTTTTCTTTAAATTTTTCCTTTATCAAAACAGCTGTGAACGGTGTTGCGTATATCTTGCATTGAAGTTTTGGCCATAAATGAGCAATTGCTCCAATGTGATCTTCATGGGCATGGGTAAGAACTATACCTAATAAATTATCTTTCTTTTCAACAATAAATCCTGGATCTGGATAAATTAAATCTATTCCAGGAAGAGTATCATCTGCAAAAGTAACACCAATATCAACCATGATCCATTTGTGGTCGCCTGGTAAACCATAACCAAACAGATTCATGTTCATCCCAATTTCACCAGATCCACCTAGTGGACAAAATAATAATTCTTCTTTCATCTATTTAATAATTTAGAAATTTTTATAAGACCCTTAACAGTGATATCTTTGTTTTCAATAACTTTTGTTTTAATCGAATTTTTAAATAAATCAGAAAAGCCACCCGTAATAACAACCTTATAAGATTTTCCTGTTTCTTTCTTAATCAAATTAATAATATTGTCAATTAAGCCTGCATAGCCCCAAAAAAAACCTGATCTAACAGCTGAATTCGTATCAATTCCAATTACTTTTTTTATTTTTTTAAGATTAATTTTTGGTATCAGAGAAGCCTTATCAGTTAAAGTATTTAATGAAATACTTATACCAGGAGCAATAACACCTCCTCGGTAAGTATTATTTGCTAATACATCGAACGTTGTAGCTGTGCCAAAATCTAAAATGATGAAATTTTTCTTAGGACTCATTAAACTTATTGCATTTGCCAGTCTATCAGAGCCGACTTGTTTAAAGTTTGCTTTTATATTTAGAATAGATTTTAAATTGAGATCTTTTATTTCATAACACTTAACTTTAGTTTTTTTTGATATAAATCTTTTAATAGAGTTAAAAGCTTTTGGGACAACGCTACAAAATAATATCTTTTCAATATTCTTGAAATCTTTTGTTAAAATTTTAAATTTTTTATTAAGAATTGAGTTTGTTATTGATTTTGATGGTAAACTTATTTTTTTTAAGATCTTATCTTTAGGATTTACTAAAAATAATTTAGTTACTGAATTTCCAATATCTCCTAAAATTAGCATATTTATATTTATACTCTTTTTTTAATTAATCTCTTTAAATTGTTTTCAAAAATTTTTTTTAGTTTTAATTCAAATTTTTTTTTTGATATATCTTTGTTTATAAGCTCTCTTAAATGAGTAGTTGGATAATTTCTTATAAAGGGACTTTTTATTAAATTTACTCCAATACCAACAATCAAATAAGTATTATTAAATTTATTCACTTTTTCTTGTAATATTCCACATATCTTTTTTTTTTGGATTAAAAGATCATTAGGTTTTTTAAAATGAATCTTTTTTTTATAATATTGTGAAATACATTTTTTAACTATTAAACAATTAATTTTAGTTAATTTATTTAAAGATATCTTAAAGTTTTTAAGATTATAAAAAAAACTTACGAATAAATTTCCTTTATAGGAAACCCATTTTTTTCCATATTGGCCTCTACCATTAACTTGCAAATCAGATAAGATCATACCAAAATCATAATTATAATTTTTGATTATTCTTATTGCGGTATTGTTGGTACTTTTTACTTTATTAAATCTAAATATTTTAAATTTCATTAAATTATATTGATTTTTGAAACTACATCAATCAATTCACTAGGAAAAATAAAGTACATTAAAATTAGTATTGTAGAAACTGTTAAAGATAACTTCAACCAAAGGTTATGATCTTTGTCGTAACTATCTTTTTCCTCATCAAAATACATTATCTTAATAATTCGCAAGTAATAAAACGCTGCTACTACTGTTGATAATAGTCCAACAATAGCTAAAAAATACATTGACTGTTCAATGACAGATTTAAAAATATAAAATTTTGCAAAAAAACCTGCTAGTGGTGGTATTCCGGCTAGAGAAAATAGAATTATCAATAATGAAATTGAAAGCAAGGGATGATTTTTTGATAATCCTGATAAATCATCTATTTGTTCATAATAAATATTGTTTCTTTTCATCATTAACAAACATGAAAAAAAACCTAAGTTCATGATAATATAAATGGTCATATAGATAACTGAGCTTTGTATCCCTTCATTAGACCCAGTTGCTAAACCTGCTAGAGCATATCCAATATGACTAATAGAGCTATAAGCTATAAGTCTCTTAAGATTTTTTTGTCCTATTGCTGCTATCGCACCAAAAAGCATGGATGCGATTGATAAAAAAACTAAAATCATTTGCCACTGATCAATAAGATTTAAAAAAGGAACATATAAAAATCTTATAAACACAGTTAACGCTGCTATTTTAGGAACCATTGTAAAAAATAATGTTACTGACGTTGGCGACCCTTCATAAACGTCTGGGGCCCACATATGAAAAGGTACAGCAGAAATTTTAAACGCTAAACCCACCAAAATAAAAACTATTCCAAAAGTAATAGCATATTCATTTGTATTAAATTGGGTTGAAATAACATTAAAATTTGTTGAACCTGTAAAACCATAAATCAAAGAACAACCGTACAATAATAAACCTGAGGATAATGCACTTAAAACAAAATATTTTAATCCTGCTTCAGATGATTTTAATTGATCTCTATTAAATGTTGCCAAAACATACAAGGCTAATGACTGAAGCTCTAAACCCATATAGAAAACAATTAGATCATTGGAGCTAATCATAATCATCATGCCCAATACAGAACTTAAAATTAAAATTGGATATTCAATTTTGAAAATTTTAAAAGTTCTTAAATAATTTGATGAAATTAGCAAAACTACAAAAGCAGCCAATAAAGTTATAATCTTCATGAATGATGACAAATAATCTATGATAATACTCTCATTAAATAGAGTTGTCGGATTAATACTTAAAGTTTCATTAAATGTAATGACTGCTGTAATTAATAAAACTAATAATGAAATATTATGAATTATTTTTGAACTATCTTTTTTAAAAACCCCTAAGATAAGTAAAAACATTATTGATAATGAGATAAAAATTTCTGGAAATATTAATTCAATATTATTCATTGTTTGCTTGCCACACTGAAGTTATATGTATCTATTAAATCTCTTATTGAAACTTCAATAGTGTTAATTAATGGTTCTGGATAAAAACCGAAATATAAAGTTGGTATAGCTAAACAGGTGAGCGTGAACGCCTCTGATTTATTTAAATCAATCATTTTTTTTAACTCAGAGTTTATTAGTTTTCCAAAAATAACTCTTTTGTACAACCAAAGCATATATGCTGCTCCAATGATAACTCCTAAACTAGCTAATACTGCTACTAAAAAATTATCTTTAAAAGCAGCCATTAAAATTAAAAATTCGCCAACAAACCCACTTGTTCCTGGTAATCCTAAAGCAGCTAAAGTAAATACCATAAATAAAATAGCATATTTGGGTATAATGGTAACAATACCTCCATAGGTTGCGATCAATCTAGAGTGCATTCGATCATAAACGACACCAACACATAAAAATAAAGCTGCTGATACTAGACCGTGACTGATCATTTGAATTATACTTCCTTCAATACCTTGCTGTTGGATTGTAAATATACCTAAAGTAACAAACCCCATATGGGCCACAGAAGAATAAGCTATTAATTTTTTCATATCCTCTTGCATTAAAGCTATTAACGACGTGAAAATGATTGCGATAACACTCAATGTATAAATTAAAGGAGTAAAAACCTCTGAAGCGGAGGGAAATAATCCCAAAGAAAATCTTATAAATCCATAGCCTGCCATTTTAAGTAAAATAGCAGCTAACAACACCGATCCTGCTGTTGGAGCTTCAACGTGTGCATCAGGAAGCCATGTATGAACTGGCCACATTGGAGTTTTTACAGCAAATGAACTAAAAAAAGCTAACCACAATAAATTTTGATATTTCGTATCTATACCTAATTCATAAAGTTGAACAACATCTGTGGTACCTGTGATCCAATAAATTGAAATTATTGCCACTAACATTAGAACTGATCCCAAAAGAGTGAATAAAAAAAACTTAAAAGCAGAATAAACTCTTCTAGCTCCACCCCAAATTCCAATAATTAAAAACATTGGGATTAATCCAGCCTCAAAAAATAAGTAAAAAACAACAAGATCTAGAGAACAAAAAACACCTATCATGAAAGTTTCCATAACAAGTATAGCTATTAAAAATTCATTTAATCTTTTCGTGACTGAATTATTGACTGAAATTATACATAGAGGTGTAATAAATGTTGTAAGAATTATAAAAAGTATTGATATTCCATCAACTCCTACTTTGTAATTAATTAAACCTTTGATCCAAATTCTATCTTCAACAAATTGGAAAGCAGAAGTTGTTTGGTCAAATAAAAACCATAAATAAATAGATAAAAAAAAGTTTACTAGAGATGTAAATAAGGCAACATATTTTGCAGTAATCTTATTTTCACTTTTACTTTTTGTAAAAAATAAAAAGAGTGCTCCAATGGAAGGTAAAAGTATTAATGAAGAAAGAATTGGGAAATTCATTATTTAACAATTAAGAAGGTTAAAAAAGCAGAAAAACCAAGTAACATTATAAATGCATATTGATAAATATAACCACTTTGGAATTTATTGGCTTTGACGGAAAATTTTTTAATTATCCCAGAAATACCATCAGGTCCAAAGCCATCGATAACTTTTACATCAAAAAATTTCCACAAAAATAAACCAAATTTTTTCGAAGATTTTACAAATAATGTTTCGTAAATTTCGTCAAAATACCATTTGTTTAACAAAAATTTATATAGTGGCTCATTAATATTGACTAATTGAGCTGAAAAATTCTTATTTTTTACGAATAAATAATAAGCAAGTGGTATAGATAAAGTTACTAATGTTGGGGTTAAAACTAAAAACCACAATGGTGGGTGGTCAGTGCTTAATGGTTCTAAAAAGAAAATCGATTTATTCCAAAAATTATTAGTTCCTTCATAACCTATAAATAAATCCTTAAAAATAAATCCAGCAAAAATCGCTCCAAGAGATAATATTATCAGAGGTATTAACATAACTAATGGAGACTCATGTGTCTCCTCGATATTGAGTTTCTTGTTGTTATATTGTCCATGAAAAGTTTTAAACATCAGTCTCCACGAATAGATTGATGTTAAAAAAGCCGTAAATATTCCGATACCAGCTGCATAGTACCCTGTTGTAGTGCCACTTAAATATGCAAATTCAATAATTGCATCCTTAGAATAAAAACCAGATAGCAAAGGAAATCCTGTTAACGCTAAAGTTCCAATTATCATTAGAGCATAAGTGTATGGCAATTTTCTCCATACTCCTCCCATATTATTTATGTTTTGCTCATCTTTAAAAGCATGAATAACAGACCCTGATCCTAGAAATAATAATGCCTTAAAAAATGCATGTGTAAATAAATGAAACATTGCAACATTATATGCACCTACACCAGCAGCAAAAAACATATAACCTAATTGACTACAAGTGGAATAAGCTATGATTTTTTTTATGTCTGTTTGAACTAAAGCTACACTCGCTGCAAAAAAAGCGGTACTCATACCTACTACAGTGACAATGTTTAAAGCTAACTCTGAATATTCGTATATCGGTGAACATCTTACAACTAAAAAAACTCCAGCAGTAACCATAGTGGCTGCATGGATCAAAGCTGAAACAGGTGTTGGACCTTCCATTGCATCTGGCAACCAGGTATGTAAAAAAATTTGAGCCGATTTACCCATAGCACCAATGAATAATAAGATACAAATTAAATCTACAGCATTAATCTGAATACCTAAAAAATTAAGTTTTTCATCTACAACTGTTGGGATTTGATTAAAAACTTCTGTGTAGTTAACTGTACCAAATAAATAAAAAATTAGAAATATACCAAGAGCAAAACCAAAATCTCCAACTCTATTTACAACAAACGCCTTAATAGCTGCTGCATTTGCAGTTTCTTTTTTAAACCAAAAACCAATTAAGAAATAAGAACAAAGACCTACCCCCTCCCAACCAAAAAATAATTGAATAAAATTATCAGCTGTTACCAACATTAACATGGCAAATGTAAATAACGATAAGTAAGCCATAAATCTTGGTTTATGAGGATCATGGGACATGTATCCAATTGAATAGATATGAACCAATGCAGAAACAAAAGTTACAACCACTAACATTACTGATGACAATGCATCTATTTTCATTGACCAGTTTACCTCAAGTGATCCAGAATTAATCCATGTAGCAATTATGATATTTTCCTCGTATTGATTGAAAATTACCTCATAAAATACAATTGCTGAAAGGATAGCTGAAATTGATACCAACAAACTTGTAACTATTTCAGAATTTCTGTCGCCTATAAATTTACCAAAAAATCCAGATATAATTGATGCGATTAATGGTAATGCTAAAATTGAAATTTCCATTTTATCCTTTTAATTTATCTATCTCTTCAACTCTTATAGTTCCCGCATTTCTGTAATAGACTACTATTATAGCAAGACCAATAGCTGCCTCAGCAGCTGCTACAGTTAAAATAAATAATGTAAAAACTTGACCAGTCAAATCACCAAGATAAATAGAAAATGATACTAAATTAATGTTCACAGCTAATAATATCAGCTCAATACTCATCAAAATCACGATAATATTTTTTCTATTAAGAAAGATACCAATCACACCAATACTAAAGATAACCGCTCCTAAAGTAAGATAATGTCCTAAACCTATTTCAGTCATCTATCTTTACTCCTTTATTTGATTGAACTTCTAAAACTTCGATACCCTCAGACCTTTCTCTAGAAATTTGTTTCAAATAACTTTGTGTCTTTAATCCTTCTCTTCGTCTAAACGTAAGAACGATCGCACCAATCATTGCAATTAATAATATCATTCCACTAATTTGAAAAATATGAATATAATCAGTATACAAAACCTGGCCTAATGAGTGTGTATTACTTATTTCATTAGAAATTTGGTTAGTATTTGGATTAGATAATTCAGGTTTATATTTCCAACCACCTACAACAATAATTAATTCAAAAAAAATAATTGTGCTTATAATCAAACCGACTGGAATATGACTAGAAGAAGATGCCTCAGAATTAAACCACTGATTTTTTTGTTGAGCAACATTTAGCATCATCACAACGAATAAGAACAGAACGGCTACTGCTCCAACATATACAATGAGCATTATCATTCCTAAGAACTCCGCGCCAATCATTATAAAGAGACATGAAATACTAATAAAATCTAATATTAAAAAAAAAACTGAGTGTACGGTATTTTTCGAAACTGTAACCATGATGGCTGAAATAACTGCAATAATCGAAAAGACGTAAAAAAATATTGCATGAGCTACCATAAATTTACCTATAAGGATTGTCTGATTTTATATTTGCCGCTAAAATATTTTCCCATCTATCACCATTATCTAGTAGTTTTTCTTTAGTATAATAAAGCTCTTCTCTTGTCTCTGTTGAAAATTCAAAATTTGGACCTTGAACTATTGCATCTACAGGGCATGACTCCTCACATAAACCACAATAAATACATTTCATCATATCAATATCGTAACGCGTAGTTTTTCTGCTTCCATCAGATCTTTCAGCTGACTCGATTGTAATTGCTTGCGCTGGACAGACTGCTTCACACAACTTACATGCTATGCATCTCTCTTCACCATTTGGATATCTTCTAAGTGCATGCTCTCCTCTAAATCTTGGGCTAATTTTTCCTTTTTCAAAAGGATAATTTATTGTTTTTTTTGTTTTAAACATTTCTCTTAAAGCGATTAGTAAGCCAGTTGCAAAATCAACCATGAATATTGTTTTTAAAAATCTTGTAATTTTCATTTAGAGTGTAGGTAAAAGGTTAAAATAAAATAAATAACTAGCAGTCAAAACAACATAGGTAAGAGAAAATGGAAGGAATATTTTCCAACCTAATCTCATTAATTGATCATATCTATATCTTGGTACAACTGCTTTAACTAATGCAAATAAAATAAATAAAAGTAATATTTTTAAAATTAACCAAATAGCTCCTGGAATCAAATTAAATGGATATAAATCAATAGGTGATAGCCAGCCTCCCAAAAATAAAATCGATCCTAAAGCACACATTAATAAAATGTTTGCATACTCCCCTAACCAGAACATTGCATACATCATACCAGAATATTCAGTTTGATATCCAGCAACTAATTCTGCCTCAGCTTCTGGTAAATCAAAAGGTGGTCGATTTGTTTCTGCTAAAGCAGAAATAAAAAATATTACAAACATTGGAA
>Ga0208390_1000989_pt1 | contig 10323 bp, 10 predicted proteins | sample Knorr_S7_td_Surf_FD_185594 | JGI IMG/M metagenome (GOLD analysis project Ga0208390, IMG submission 185594) | Marine microbial communities from Southern Atlantic Ocean transect - Knorr_S7_td_SurfaceA_ad_6m_LV_A (SPAdes) (version 2) | ecosystem: Environmental > Aquatic > Marine > Oceanic | place...
CTGCCTGATATCAAGACTACTATTTTTTTCATTTTAAGTATTTAGACAAATATTACAGAAGATTTTTCCTTTTTATCTTTGACAGTTCCAATCACAAAACTATTCATATCTAATTCTTTTATTCTTTTAGAGATGTTTAATACTTGATCTTTATCAACAAAAAGCACCATGCCTATCCCACAATTAAATATTCTATACATGTCACTATCAGATATGTTTCCATTTTCTTTTAACCATTTAAAAATATCTGGCATTTCCCATGAATTAGTATCAATTTCTACACAGAGGTCATTTGTTATAGATCTTGGTAGATTTTCTGTAAGACCACCTCCGGTAATATGCGAAAGGGCATTAATCTTATAATTTGAAATTAATTCCATAATTAACCTTGGATAAAGTAAAGTTGGCTTAAGACAGTTTTTAGCGATGTTAGTTTTTTCCTCTTTAGTTAATTTAGATTCTTTAATAATCTTTCTTATCAAAGAGAATCCATTTGAATGCGGACCGCTTGACTCAATGCCTATCACTACATTATCACACATGACATTATCATTTTTAATTATTTTATCCTTGCTGACACATCCAACTGAAAATCCTGCAAGATCAAAATTATTATCAATATAATGACCAGGCATCTCAGCAGTTTCACCACCTAATAGCGCACAATCAGATTTGATGCATGCATCTGCAATACTTTTTATGACAGTAGTCGTTTCATTAACATTAAGCTTAGATGAAGCATAATAATCTAGAAAAAAAAGAGGTTTTGCTCCACATACAATTAAATCATTTACACACATAGCTACAAGATCTTGACCAATGCCAGAAAGGTCTTTGTACTCCTGAGCAAGCGACACTTTAGTTCCAACTCCATCTGTACATGCAACCAAAACTGGATTATCAATATCTTTATCAAGCTCATACATACCTGCAAAGCCTCCAATATTATTTAAAACATTCTGATTATGAGATGCTGCAACACTTTTCTTTATTTTATCAATAAGATTGTTGCCAGCATCGATATCAACTCCAGCTAATTTGTATGGATCATTTTCTATAATTTCTTTTGTCATTTAGAATACCTTCATACAATAAAAAATATGAGATTTGTAAAATATACCTTAATAAGCCTTATTATCTTTTCTAATATTAGCTTTGGAAAGGAGTTTGATAAACTTTTTACAGTTTTTGAGCCAATTGACAACACTTCACAAATTGAGAAATCAATAAATAATTCATTCAACACTATGATTTACAGATTAAGTGGTAGCGATTCACCTTCAAATGTATGGAGAATCATAAATGCTGGTAATGCGCGTAAAAATTTTATTGAAAGCTACTCTATTAAAAATATAAATAACGAAAGTTATTTAGAGGTAAGTTTTAACAAAGATTTACTGGTTGAAGTTTTTAACAAGCTTTCTATTCCAGTAATAAGTAATTCAAGGCCTGTTATGCTGTTTTTAATTGAAATTGATTCAGGAGCTGGCGAACCATATTATTTAACACATTCAAAAAATAATCCTGAACTTGATGATTTATTAAAAAACTACTTGAAAAAAGAGTCCTCTTTAAGAGGAATTTTTCTTGAAGTCCCTGAGCTCGATTTAGTTGAAGTTAATCAGTTACTTAACTATAAGAGGCTTATTGATCTTGAAGATATCATTTACGAAAAATATATTTTTGATGAATTAATAAAGATCAAAATATCAAAAATAGGTATCGATCAATGGTCAATCGATGGCGATATTAATATGAATATAGATGACAAAGATTTTGTAAAAAATTTTATTGATAAGTTTAAAGAGCATACTAATTTCAGAATAAACAAAATTCTTGAAAAAAACCAAATCAATACATCAAAAAAAGAAATAATTAACATTTCAGTATCCAATATTAATTCTTTTCAAGATTATAAAAATTCACGAAAACTCATTGAGAATCTCGTTGGATTAAAAGACATAGATATAAATAGATTTGATATAGATACTGTTTTTTACAAGCTTAATATATATGGTGACTTTGATTCAATTGTCAAAGAAATATCTGCAAGTAATTTTTTTGAGATTGTCAGTAAATTTAAAGATAGCTCTGAGATTAACATTAACTTTGTAAGATGAAGAAGTATTTTATATTTATTCCTAACTTGCTAACCATTATAAGAATAGCTCTAGTTTATCCAATTTTAAATAATATTTATTTAGGCAATTTTGAAATAAGTATTATTTACTTTATTGTTGCTTCAGTCACTGATGGATTGGATGGCTTCATTGCTAGAAAAATGAATTGGCAAACTGAGCTTGGAACTCTTTTAGATCCGGTTGCAGATAAAATTCTTCTTTCAGGATCTATCTTTATTTTATGGCTTAATCAATATATTCCATTTTATATCTTTGTTATTTTTTTTAGCAGAGATGTTGCCATTCTGTTAGGAGCCGCTATAAGAATGTCAGTTATTGAATCTGATACACCGACACCAAATTTTCTTGGGAAGTTAACTACTACTTTGCAAATAATCTATATTGCTATTATTTTCCTTAAAGTAATAATTGAGTTAGATTTTGAATTGTTTCCTCTTGATATATTTATAATTCTTGTAACTATCCTTAGTTTGATTGTATACGCATATAATTGGGTTCGAGATCTAAGGACTTATCATAATGAATAAGCCGCAGCAATTAACATTTCCATGGAGTAAACAAAATAAATTCACATTTGACGATTTTTTCTTTGACTCGCCTAACGAAGAAGTTAAATTAGCTTTGAAAAGTAATGAGGATGTTTTTTTGTATGGAGCTGAAGACTCTGGAAAGTCATTCTTACTTCAATCTACATGTAATTATTATGCGTCAGATTATAATTCTTCAGTTTACATACCAATTTCTGAAGCAATTAAGCATGGAACTGGTTTTATAGATTCATTGGAGGGACTAGATCTTATATGTCTCGATGATATTGATTTAATTGCATCAAATAAAGATTGGGAAGTTGGAATTTTTAATCTAATAAATGACTGTCTTTCATCAAATTGTCGATTAATTTTTTCTTCATGCAAAAATCCATCATCAATAAATTTTGAGTTGGAAGATTTAAGATCGCGAATAAAAAAAATTGACCATATCGAACTTTATTCAATTAGTGATGAGAACTTACCAGAAGCAATAAAATTTGTTTCTCAATTAAGGTCTATTAATTTGGGAAATAAAGAAATTAATTATCTTGTTACATATACAAAAAGAAATATGTCAGATCTAATTAAGATTATCAGTAAACTAGATCAGCTTTCGATGGAGTTAAAGAGAAAAATAACAATACCTTTAATAAAAGAAATTATTTAGTATTGAAATATTCACACTCAAAGCAAAAAGACACCATATCAACATCTTTCTCTTCGTTTATAAATCTATATTGGTTGTTCATTAAATTTAATATCTTCTTTGATTTAGTGCCAAAATTGAATTCAATATCAAGATTATCAAGAAGTTCACTTATAAAAATTTCAAATGGATCTAATTCCTTGAAATATCTTACTACTTTGTAGTTATCAATTTCAGCCATTGCTGATGCAGATTCTATTGCATCATCTAGCTCTCCAATTTTATCTATTAAACCTAATTGTAAGGCTTTTTTTCCAGACCATATTCTTCCTTTAGCAATAGCATGAACCTCTTCATAACGCATATTTCTATTCGCAGAGACTTTATTTACAAATTTATTATATATATCATCAACCGAAGCTTGTATAGCACTTGTTACGTTTTCAGGCATTTCAAATCTTGGATCCCAATTAGCTGCATCTGTTGAACTAACTCCATCAACTTGAATGCCTACCCAGTCATATAAGTTTTCAATAGTTGTAAGAACACCATAAACTCCAATTGAACCAGTCAAAGTTTCCTCTTTAGCCCATATTTCGTCAGATAGTGTTGTTACCCATACTCCGCCTGATGCAGCAATATCTCCCATTGAGCTTACTATTGGTCGATTAGTATCTTTAAATTCACTTAGTGCATTTGTAATTAATTCGCTTGGATAAACTCCGCCACCAGGACTATTTACTTGAAGAACAAGAGCTTTAACATCATCATCCTTTATTGCTTTTCTGATATTTTTAACAATCGTATCTGAGCCTGCAATACCGTAAATTGATTCACCAGTAGAAATCGCACCCTCTATGTTAATAACTGCAATTTTATTCTTGGAATTATTTTCTTCAGATTCAATTGTAGATAAATAGTCATAGATTGATATTGAGTCAGGCAATTTATTTACGTCATTATCTTTATTTGGATATTCATCAAAGAACCAATGCCTTAATTCCTCAACTGTAAAAATCATATCCACCAATCCTTGATTAAGAGCAATTTGGGAAACTTCAGGCTCTTCAAGTGCTAATTCCCAAAAAGAGTCACCATAATTTTGGATTGTTCCACTATCAAGACTTCTTCCACTTTCCATTAAATCTGTCATTTTTTTCCAAAGGGGGTCAGCAAACTCATTCCATTGGGTTTTATCCTCTTCAGACATAGTATTTCTAGTGAAATTCTCTGGACCAGTTTTCCATTCTCCTGCGATAAATACATGTTGATTTAGTTTAATATTTTCATAAAGATCTTTTACATACTCTCTTTTTCTTGAAAAACCAAAGGAAGATACTTGACCATATTTATTCAATATAATTTCATTTGCTTGTGAACTAATTAAAAAAGCATTATTTCCAAAGTTTTGACCATAAGCTATTACTCTTTTTCCCTTATCTTTAATATTTTTGACTGCTTTGGCAATTTCAAATGCTGAAGCATAATACATTCCAAGCTCAGATACGTTAATATAAACTGCAGCAAGGTTTTTATCATCAGCTGCATTTTCTAAAACCTTAATGAGATCTTCCAATTCATGTTGTTGAATATCAGTTGAACCAAGAAGAAGAGCATCAAGAGATGTCGATGAGCTTGAGGAACTATCTACTACTACTCCAATAGGTTTAAACCATAAAATTTTGTCTTTTGTTGAAATGCTTTCTTCTTCAGAAAAAAAAGAACCGATTCCACCTATCAGTGAAAACGTAATCACTATAAGCACGACAACGGTGAATAAGTTAACAATTATTTTTCTTGATAATGTTAAAAATTTATCCGCTTTTGACCATACTGATTGAACTTTACTCATTAATTACTCCAAAAAAAGATTATGATGATATGCCATATATAGGACTAAGTAAACGCATTTTAGTTCATATTATTGATGATTCTTGGTCCATACATGGTGCCAATAAATAGTGAACATATCAGAAATAATTCAAGAATATCTAACCAGTATGCTGTTGTTCCAAAAACTCTTAATGAGCAAGATAGAAAGTATATGATCAACAAAAAACAAAACCATTGATAGGCTCTTATTACTAATTTATTAATAAAGATGTAAAAAATTAATATGGGTGCTATCCAAAAGATGAACATAAATATATCTATTCTATGTTGAATAACATTGATAAATTTTGAAATAAACAAACATGCAAAGATTGAATTTAAAAGAAGTTTATAATTAGTGATACTAATCATTAATTTTCATTGCTAATTTGCCAAGCCTCGATCCAGTTTTCTTTGCAATTTCATATTCATCTTTGGTTAAATCACTTGAGGAATTAAAATTTTCAACATGAGAGGGGCCGTAAGGTGTTCCTCCTGACTTTGTTTTATTTAGTTCATTAATAGAATAGGGTGTTCCAGCTATAACCATTCCATGATGTAACATGAAAGTAATTAAACTAAAAAGAGTTGTTTCTTGACCACCGTGCATTGAACTTGTTGATGTAAATGCTATGCCTGGTTTATTCTCTAATGCATTTGTGGCCCACAAATCACCTGTAGTGTCTAAAAAATATTTTAATGGTGATGAAATTGAACCAAACCTTGTTGGAGAACCCAGAGCAAGACCACCACAATTAATTAAGTCATCCTTAGTACAGTAGATTTCGCCAGATTCTGGAATATCGCTTTCAATTTTTTCAACGTTTGATGATATTTTTGGAACTGTTCTTATGCGAACATCTAAACCTACGTCCTCAACACCATCAGCGATAGCGTGTGCTAAATTTTTAACTGATCCAGATGCAGAATAAAATAAAATTAATAAAAAATTCTTTTCCATGTTTACATTTAAAGTTTTAATTATATTATGTACGCGATGAAGCATAAAATTATACAACTTTTCTGTTTGTTAATTCTCTTTGCATGTCAAAAGAATGATATTGAAGTATTTAACGGATCAAACACTAATCTTGATAAGCTTGAAGGTAACTGGATTGTAATAAATTATTGGGCAGACTGGTGTGCGCCTTGTATAAAAGAAATTCCAGAACTTAATGAGTTTGCACATGAAAATAAAGATATATTTGTATTCACCTTTAACTTTGATCATCTCGATCAAGAAGATTTAGCACCAATTGCAAAAAAATTTAATATAGAAGTTCCCTCTTTGGTGACTCACCCTCGAGATATTTGGGGTATTCAAACACCCCCAGCAGTTCCAGCTACTTTTTTCATAAATCCTAATGGCGAATTATCACTTTCATTATTTAGACCACAAACAAAAGATGCGCTTAATGAGGTCTTAATAGATTTAAAGCAGACTTTCTAAAAAGTTATCCTGAATAATTGACTCTGGATTGATCCTCACCTTATTTAAATACACTGTCCAATGTAAATGAGGTCCTGTAACTCTTCCAGTTGATCCAACTTCTCCAATTTTTTGGCCTTTTTCAACTAATTCATTTTCATCAACAAGGACTGACGATAAATGACTGTATGAACTTATTAGACCAAATCCATGGTCTATTATTATGTAATTTCCTGCATAGAAGAAATCACCAACTAAAATTACTTTACCTTTTGAAGGAGATACTATTTTTGTTCCCTCAGCTGCAGCAATATCCAAAGACAGGTGAGGGGATCTAGGTTGATCATTGATGTATCTCTTTTTACCATATCTGCTTGAGATAATACCCTCAACAGGATTCATAAAATTTAAATCAGGCACTAAAAATTTTGAATAGTTATTGAGTGCTTTCTGTATAATTTTATATTCTTTAAAAGCCCTATCAGAATCTTTCTTACTTAGATTGACCATAGAATTGTTTTCAATAGTAATTCTAGATTCACCAAAATCTTTTTGATTAATATTTATTTTTTCACCATCTACATATATTGAACCATTTTGTTTTTCAAATGGCAGTGGTATCAATTTATACAGAGATTTATTAATTTCGACTGTTAAATATTTATCAAGATCATTAGCTGAAGCTTTTATAGCAATTATTTCGCCAGGATCACCAAATTTCTCCGCATTAATGAAAAAAGAAATAAAACATATATAACAAAGAGAAAAATTTTTGAACTTATTTCTCATTTTTTATTACTTCAACATCAATTGAGCCTTTATTTAATCTAGTTTTTAAAATCTCTCCTTTGCTGACATCTGAAAAAGACTTTATTGCTTCACCTTTCTTATTAGTAACGATCGCATATCCTCTATCTAATATTGATAGTGGGCTTAGTATTTCTATATTTTTAAGCAATTTATCAACTAAATTTTTATTAAGCATTATCTTTTCATTGATGTTTCTATGAAGTATTTCGTTAACTCGTATTAATTTATTTTTAATAAGATCTAATTTTCTGATTGGATTGTTAAAACTAATCTGAGAATCAATTTTTTCAATTTGATTCTTTTTACTATTAATAATAGTTTTTTGTTGTTTTTGTATTCTTAGATCTAGATTATCTAAATATTGATTTTTCTCTCTTAACAGCGACAAAGGATCTTTTAACCTTGATCGATTAAAATCTAGATTTCGTTTTAAGTCTTCAATAAATGTTCTTATATTTTTATTTATTTTTGATTTAAATTCGTCTAACTTCTCTAAAAGTTTAAAATTAAATTCAGTTACAAGCTCAGCTGATGCTGTGGGAGTAGGAACTCGTATATCGCAAACAAAGTCACAAATAGTAAAATCAATTTCATGACCAACTCCAGATATTGTTGGAATTGGATATGAAAAAATTTCTCTAGCTAAATCTTCATTATTAAAGCACCAAAGATCTTCTATTGAACCTCCTCCTCTAGCAAGAATGACTACATCAATTTTGTTGTTAGGATTTTTCTCGTTGTGCAAAACTATTCTATTAAGTGCATTGATGATACTGACGTGGGCATTGTCGCCCTGAACTACTGCATTACTTAATGAAATTTTAGAGTTTGGTGCTCTTCTTTTAACAGTTGAAATAATATCTTGAAATGCAGCAGTCGATGATGAGGTTACAATCCCAATATGTTTAGGAGATTGAGGTATATTTTCTTTATTTTCTAAACTAAATAATCCCTCGTTTTCTAATTTATTCTTTAGCTTTTCAAATTGTTGCATAAGATTTCCTGCACCTGCAGGCTCAATAGTCTTTACTATTAACTGATAGTCACCTCGCGGAGCATAAATACTTACTTGACCTTTAAGCACACACTGATCTCCATTTTCAGGTGAAAAATTTAATTTCATGTTTTGATTTTTGAACATTGCACATCTTATTGCTCCTTCCTCATCCTTTAATGTGAAGTAGATATGCCCTGAACTAGGTCTTGAAAGGTTTGATATTTCACCAACAACAGATACATTGTTGAAGTTATTTTCTAATAAATATTTTGCAGACTTATTTAGTTCGCCTACTGAGATAATTTCATCATTCTGCACTACAATGTTACTAGTCATATTGAAAGTATAACTTTATGAAAATTAATTTTCAGCGAACAAATCACTTTCTTATCCTCACACTTGGAGCTGTACTAATTGGCTTTGCACCAATTTTTGTTAAGTGGAGCATGTTGTCTTCATCAGCTATAAGCTTTTATAGGATGTTGCTAGCTATACCTTTTTTATTCTTATTAAACTTAAGATTAAATAAAAAATTTAAGTTCACTGTAAATGATAATAAAACAATTTTTTTTGCTGCATTAGCATCTTTAGCATTTACAACTGATTTAACTCTTTGGCATTACAGCATGAATATAACATCTGTATCCAATGCAACTATAATAGTTAATTCTTCTCCTGTCTTTGTGGCCATACTTAGTTATATATTTTTTAGGGAAAAACTATCAAGGAGTTTTGTTGTATCTTTCCTAATTACTTATATTGGAATACTGGGGTTAATTTATTTTTCAAATAATTATGCTACTGGGAGAGTTGTTGGTGACATACTCTGTTTAATTGCGGCTTTTTTTTATGGAGTGTATTTATTAATAATTGCAAAATTAGGTAAAGAAAATTCCCTAAATATAATTTTTTACACAACATTATTTTGTTGTTTATTTTCAATAATCCCAATGCTTATACAAGGTGGAAATATGATCCCGTCCACTTCATTTGAATGGATAAACTTATTATTACTTGCAGTTTTATGTCAGTTTGGAGGTCAATATTTAATTACTCATGGAATTGGAAAAATTTCTGCCTCAGAAGGATCTGTAGGACTTTTAATGCAACCCATTACAGCAACTATTTTAGCTGCATTTATATTTGGAGAAATTTTAAATATTACACAAATAATATTTGTACTGGTTGCACTTTTTGGCATCTATTTAGCAAGAATCAATCTAACTGGAAATCAACAAAAACAAACCTAACAAATAATGTTATTTTTTTCTAATAATAGTATTATTAGCACCCTTAATTGTTAATTAAGAAGGTTAGGGTGATTAGCTCAGTTTGGTAGAGCATCTCGTTTACACCGAGAGGGTCGGCAGTTCGAACCTGTCATCACCCACCATTTAGGTTGAACTTTTATTAATAACATATAAGATGCAACCTTTATGTGGTCCGGTAGTTAAACGGTTATAATTCCGCCCTGTCACGGCGGCGTTCGGGGTTCGATTCCCCGTCGGACCGCCACTAAATTTAATATGGATACTTTAATCATAAGCCTTTTAATACTTTGCTACTCCCTTGTACTTGGAATCATTTTTGCACAAGTGCTTCTTACAGCTCCAGTGGTATTTAAGGTACTGGATGACCAAAATGCATCTAAATTCTTGAGAAAAATTTTTCCTCGCTACTACTTATTACTTTTATTATTAACCTTACTTGCCTTATTAATATCCTATTTATTTTTTGAAATATTCGATGTTTATATAGCAATTGTGGCTGTATTTTTCTCCTTTTTTGGATACATAATAATTCCACTTACAAATAGTGCTAGAGATAGAGGCTGGGAAAACCTTTTTAAATGGTTACACAACCTTAGTGTATTTAATACAGTGGTAATAATGGCAATA
>Ga0208390_1000993_pt1 | contig 10314 bp, 11 predicted proteins | sample Knorr_S7_td_Surf_FD_185594 | JGI IMG/M metagenome (GOLD analysis project Ga0208390, IMG submission 185594) | Marine microbial communities from Southern Atlantic Ocean transect - Knorr_S7_td_SurfaceA_ad_6m_LV_A (SPAdes) (version 2) | ecosystem: Environmental > Aquatic > Marine > Oceanic | place...
TAGTTTCTTGAAAGCTTTCATCTAAATCAAATGAAACAAAGAAATCTAGTACTTGTAAATGTTGATTGACTAATTTATTGATTGCTGGTAAATATTGTTTTATTATTTTAGTTTTAATACCGGTGTCTCTTAACATTTCACCAATGACACCATTGTAGTTAAACTGTTCAGCTACTTTTAATTTTTCTTCTAATAAGCTTTCTTTATCTGAAGATAATTTTTCAAGTTCATTACGTGCTTCTGATAAATCAGCTGACACTTCTTCATCAAGGTAAGATTTTAAATCTTTATTACTTTGATTTAAAGATGCTATCTCTCTATTATTTGAATTAATTACATTTGTTTTTTCATTCACTTTTGATATTGTTTCTTGTAATGATGATATTTCTTGTTCAACAAGTTTATAATCACTTTCAATCATACCAAGTGTATGTTCTATTTGATAAGCTTCATTCTTAGTATCAAACACAAGTTTATCTTTATTTTGAATTGGCTGTTCACATGTTGGACACTCATCATTTTTTTCTAAAAATAATCCTCGTTTAGCTACCGCTTTTAGTTGTTGTTTTTGTTCGGCTCTTAAAGCTATAACATTATTTTTTCTTTCTTGTAATTTTGTTAAATCCAAATCACCTTTATCTTCGAGCTCACTACTTAATTGATTATTATGATCTTGTAGCTTTTGTATTTTTTCTTCGGCAGACTTTATTTGTTTTTCATATTTCTTTTTATTTTCTGTAGTCAATGCCGCAATATCACGAATATATTTAGATTGTTGTGTTATTTTATTTTTAATTAAATCAATAGTATGATTTGTTTTTGATAACTTATCTTTTAGTATGCTGTTCTTTTCTTTTAAAATAACATTCATTTTGGAAAAGATATTAATATCTAGAAGATCCTCGATAACATCTCTACGATGACCAGCATTAAGTTGCATAAAAGGTATGAAGGAGGAAGAACCTAGTACCACAACTTGATGGAAACTTTTATGATTAAGTTTCAGAATGTTTTGTTCGAGTATCTTCTGATATTCCATTGCATGTGATGATTGATTAATCATCTTGCCGTCTTTCCATATTTCAAACACATTTGGTTTGATACCTCTAACTATTTTAAAATTAGATTTACCTATGGAAAACTCTACTTCAACGACTGCTTGTCTTTGATTTATTGAATTGACAAGTTGGCTTTTCATTATTTTACGATGAGGTTTACCAAATAAACCAAAAGATAAAGCATCAAGCATTGTTGATTTACCTGCACCATTATGACCAATTACTAATGTAGATTTACTTTTTCTAAAATTTATATCTGTAAAGGTATTACCAGATGATAAGAAGTTTTTATAACGAATAGACTTAAATATAATCATGCTATTTCAAGTGCCTGTGCTTCAGTCATTAATTGTCTCATTTCAACTTTTATTTTATTTTTATCTAAATCGGTATCTACAGCATCAATATATGAATCTACTATTTCAGCCGTATCTTCGAAATTCATATTTTCATCTTCTACATTTGCACCAATAAATTCATTAAAGTTTTCTGCAATCTTTAATTCGTAAATGTTTTGATTTTGTATGTTATCAATAAACCTATCAAATGTAAAAGGATCTGTTTTGTTCACTACAATAACTTTTACAAACTTTTTAGTTAAATCTCTACTAAAACTACTATAGTCATTCTTTTCATCATCATATAATATTTTTTCAAATAATGTATGAGGATTTCTTATCTTTGTCATTTCTCTTGTTTCAGTATCTAATATATGAAAAAATTTTGGATCATGTGCATCTGACCAGAAGAATTCCATTTGTGAACCAAGATACCAAATATTATCTTTTTTAGATGAACAATGATAGTGACCACTTAATACCATTTCAAATCTTGAAAATAGTTTCGGATCCATACCGTGTTTATTAGTTAAACCTCTCATCACTTCAAAACCATTTAATTCAAGATGTGCACCTAACCAATCAGCTTTACAATCTCTTATAAAATTCATACATAATTCATAATTATCATGACATATCCATGGAACTAATCCAATCTTTAATGAATCATAATGCATTATGGTAGGTTCCATTATAATATGAACTTCATTCATATAATGACCTAAGCATTCTTTCAATGAATTAAGTTCATTTGTATTTTTATAAAATGTATCATGATTGCCCGGTATAATATCCATTGACATACCGCGTTTACGTAACTGATCAAGAAATGTTGTACGATTATGATTCAATGCTTTAAAGTTTACAAACTTACGGTGATCATAGTAATCACCTAAATGTATTATTTGTTTTATATTATTCTTTTCACACGTTGGAAAGAATACTTCATTATAAAAATCTTCAGAATTTTTTAAAAATATTTCTGATGAATTACGAATACCGCAATGTGTATCGTTCAATATTGCTATCTTCATTGCATAAACTCACTTAAATCAGAATCTGCTATTTTAGTTCTTCTACGTCTTTTTTCTTTTTTAACAAATTCTTTTATTTCAGTATCAGTGTTTCGTACTCTTTGTATTCTATCTTTTAATGTATCAACAAAATGTGAAGCCACATCACCAGCAGCAGCTTCATCACCTACATCAATAAAGCTTTCAATACCAGATTTAGTTAAATATTTTAATTTAATATCTTGTTGTTTCTTTTCTTTTGTTATTCTTCTTAAAAAAGCAAACCATGTTATTTGTGTAAAGTATGCGAATGCATTTGGTTTTCCAGTTCTTGTTGCCGCTTCTAAGTTATAATTAGATATTGCTTTCAAACAATTTTCTACCGCGTCCATAACCATTTCTTCACGATAAGTATATCTTATAAAGTTTGCTTTATGCGATAAACCTTCTGCTATTCTTAAAAAACATTGTGCTATATAATCTGGAACTTTTGGTAAAGATTCTTTTTCTTTTTTACATTTTTCTACATGACTTACATAATCCACAACTGCTTGTGAAAATGTAGCATTATTAACATAGTGAATGCTTTGTTTACGTGCCATACGTTATCCTTTAATTTATAGTATTATTCTACCATATTTTTGCTGAAATGTACAATATTATTTTTTCTTCTAAGATACGAAAAAAGTCCTGTACAAACGGAAAAAAATGTGGTAAAATAAGATAGTATATCTGTGGAAGAGGGGATATACCCTAGTGTACTGTGTCTTTTGGTCTGAACTTAATTACATTACTTGTCGATGAATCATCATCAGGTATATCATCTTGTGCAAATCTTCCATACTTTTCGTCCAACCAATCGTCAACTTCTTCATCTGTTAAGTGTTTTGTTTGTTCATTTACTTCATCTAAACTAGCCCAAAGTCCTTTTCTTTTCTTTGTACCTTTTGCTAAGTCACCTTTTATTGCTTTCAAGCAAGTATTATAGTATTTTAACATTGGTGCTGTTGGATCACTAGTTACAATTACATGTGATATATTAAGTGAATGTAAAAATTCAGGATCATCTTGAAAAGCCATCCACGGTCTTAATGCAAAAAATCTTATGCCGCGTTGGTAGTCTTCAACGCTTACTATTTTAAGTGCTTTTTTAATTATTATTTCATCCGTGTCTTCATCAGGCCACGATTGAACCTCACAAACTATTTCATCGTTATTCGTTAACTTAAATTGTTTTACTCTTTTCATAATTGCACCTTATATGTTTTATGCATAAATTTTTCTCTACCGTAAATTCTAAGTCTTTCATCTGCATGTAATATTCCATAATTTTTTCTTGATTTCCAACTAATATCATCAACTATATCATATAATGTGGTGTCTTTACCATCATCTGTTTTTCTTAATCCTCTACCTATGCTTTGTAATACTCGTATTTGCGATTTGGAAGGTGACGCAAATACAATATTATGTAGATTCCTAATATTTATACCTGTACTAAATGTACCGAGTGATGCAACTATGATAGCATTCCTTTGTTTTTCAACAATCATTCGTATAGCTTCTCTATCATCTGCAGGTGTATTACCTGATACAAAAAATATTTTGCGCTCTTTATCGTCTGAATATTGTTTAATATTTTCATATAAAGGTTTACCATGTTTTTCGACATAATTATAAAGTACAAGCGTATTACCTTTTAAATCTAATGTTAACTTTCTTATAAAATGATTTCTTTTTTGATAACTTACAATATGTTTTATTTCGTCTTGGTATTTTTGCTTTCCAAAGTTTTTTCTGATTTCGTCTGCGTATTGCAAGACGATTCTTCGTATTGATAGCTTAGCGAGCGTATCGTTATCTTGTAATGCTCTTGTGCTTGTAACCCTATAAATTTTACCGAAGAGTCCTTGTAAAACCAGTTCATGTGTTAATGCTCCATCTAAAGTACCTGTTGTACCAAATCTATATTCTGCTTCAGTACATTTATTCATAATGGTAGTTAATGATCTTGATTTAAAGCCATGACATTCATCGCCAAAAACTGCACCAAATCTGGCAAACCAATCTTGTGGAAAACGATATATCGATTGCCATGTACTTATAACAATTCTTTTAAATGTTTTCTTATCTTTACCTGAATATATTCTATGGCAATGTCTTTCTACATCATAGCCGTAATCTTTAAAATCATTATACATTTGTTCAACTAAAGATGTTGTAGGTACAATTATTAAAATATCTTTTTCTCCATACGCAGATAATAGCCATCTCATTAAAACATATATTATGAGAGATTTACCTGAACCAGTAGGTGAAAGTAATATAGCATTACGATGTTGTATACCATGACATACAGCATCAAACTGATATGCTCTTATGTCGAAAGGTAACTTTAATGCTTTTATAAACTGCATCATAAAATCTACATTAATTTCATTACCAGCATTTGGATTGCCATATTCAGTATCTTCCACTTCAATTTCATATTCTCTTGACTCAGCAAAAGAAAGTATTTGAGGAAATAAACCTGCTGGTATTTGACCTGTAGTTTGATTAAATAATCTTATCTTTCCGTCCCATATTCTGTTACGATAAGCAGGCATAAATCTATAGCCTGGCACATAGAAAGAAAAGAACTCTTTTAATTCTGCACCTATACTTCTGTCACATTCTAAGTGTATAGTAGAATGATTTAGTTTCCTGACTCGAATTGTTTCCATTTGATTATGTTCGATATAGTTTGGTGTCGCCATTTTAAATTATCTATAATCTCCGTTAATGTATCAATAGTTGTTTTCCAATATTGTATTTTTTCTTCAGTTTTTTGTATTTCTGGATCGCTTTCATAATAATAATCCATTTCACCTTTTAATATTTTTAAACCATTAAAAGGATCAGGATTCCAACCTTTTTCTTCTAAAGTTTGTTGGTCCATCTTTCCATTATAATATAACCACTTTTCTTTTAATATTTTCTTTTGTTCAAACTCAGCACGTTTTAATTCAAGCTTTGCTGTTGACCAATACTGTAAATATTTTGAATGTAGTGAAGGAGTATGTCTAGATGTTTCATCTAATCTTGCGTTATCAATAATACAATCTTTTTGCCACATATCGTGGACTTGTTTCAAATCAATCATAATGTCTCCAATAATATATATTAACCAGTTACAGAACCAGTAACTGTAAATGATTCAGTAAATGCACCAGTTGATTTATTTTTAGTTAAGATATCAAAATAAGTAAATCTAAATGATGCACCAAATGTTATAAATGATTCACCACCTGCTGTTGATTGAAATTGTATATCAGTAAGTGCGGTAGGTATACAATCTTTATATCTTATTCTTACAACTGGATTATTTGAACTCGATAGTATAGATAAAGTAATATCGGATTGTGCCGGTGGCTTTTCGATTTTTGCTTTATATCTATCTACCGGAGTAGTCATATCCTGATCTAATATTCTTCTCATCCAATCGTGCATTTCTGTATATGATTTCATGTCTTCATCTAATATAATATTGGCTAACATTTCATTATACGTTAATTTATCACCGATGAAAGGTATTGCTGCTATTTTCTTGTATGTTAAATCTGCAGTGTTCATGATAACACCTGCATGTGTAAAATCTTGAACAAAGAATTGAAGATTCGGATAATTAGTTCTATCTATAACGAGTTGAAAACCCGTAGGTTGAAGATAGTTAAAATTTTGAGTTAATGACATATTACTATTTATACGATAAAAAGGGAGCCTGAGCTCCCCTTTTAATCGCTATCACTAAGATTTAGGCACCAAGAATATTATCTACTCTGAATATTCTGTAGTACTGGTTAGTCTTAACCGCAGCCAAACCATCTCTGTCTGCTACATTTGTAGTATCAACAAATGGGTTTGATACCATTCCATATCTGGTTTTGAAACCAATTTTTGGTTGGAATGTATTTTCAGCTACAGCTCTGACCATTGTTAGTGGTACATATGGGCAATAGAATATACCGGCATCATATGGATTTGTACCTTTATATCCTACTGTAATGTAATCTGTAGTTGAATACGGATCAATGTAGACTCTCATTCTACCGTTTAATGTACCGGCGAATGTATTACCTGTGTCATCTACATTTAAGTTAGTTGCCATCGCAGGGGTATAGTCTAACATACCTGATGCAGCTAATGCTGATGCTGTATCGGATGAGCAGACAATAAAGTTACCTTTACCTCTACGTGTTTCTTTTGCTATTACGTTAGCTTCTCTTTCAATTTGAAGGATAAGCCCTTTGAACTTTTCTACTGACCATCTACCATCAGCATCTGTCTGTACGTTGAAGATACCATTGATAGCTGTGTTTGTTTGAAGTGCTCCAGTTTTAGCCTGAGAGTTGATAGTTCTTACAACTTCTCTATTGATTTCAGCTAAGATTTCTGTTGACAATATATTTGCCAATTCTGTCTCAGCGTCTAAACCATGAATGGCTTTTAAATCTTGAGCAAGTTCTAAGCTGTATTCTGCTTTAAGAGCTCTTGACTTTGCAGTCACTGTTGCTTTCTCGATTGAGAAACCCATTTCTGCAAATGAACTTGCTGGAGCAGCACCTGAAGAACCTAATCCTTCAGCATCGGCTGTAGACATACCACCGCCGAATCCATTTGTTACACGTTGATCATCAAGGTTTGAATCTTGATTAGCTGAGTCGATACCAGTTAAACCTGATGGACCTGCTGAACCTTGTGTTGCTGATGAGTCACCAGAGTATGGTGTAATTGCTTCATTGAATAATGCTTCATTATCCGCAGTTGCACCGCCTCTTGTAGTTTTGAACAATGACTTCATTGCAAAAATTAAACCTGTTGGACCTGACATTGGTTGCACACCGCAGATATCGTATGCCATTAAGTTTGGCATAGCTCTTCTAACTAGTGCGATCAATACAGGGTTCCAATTGGCTACACTTCCTGTTGCCTGTGTAGGTGCAGCTTCATTAATCATTCCTTCTTCTTTAAGAGCGATTTCCTGATTTTCGAGTACTGCAGCTGTTACGGCTTTTCTGTGATGGTCTTTAATACTTCCAGCTGATTCTTCATTAAGAACTGGAGACCATTTCTCGATTAATTTATCGTAAGATACCATTTAGGACTCCCCTATTTTGTTTGCGTTTTTTTGATTGCATTAAGGTAAGATGCCATTGAATCTGAAGTTTCTACACTTGGTGTATCATCTTCTACAATTTCACCTTCCTGACTTGTAATTTTTTTAGCAAAGTATGACTCTTTCAACTGAGCTACTTTTTGTGTAAAAGTTTCTTCGTCTTCAAAATCTACGTTCTCTGCTAATTTTTTAAGTTTTTCGACTTGAGTTTCAGCTAAGTCTTTAGTTGCTTCTCTAATGATTGCATCTCTTTTATAGCCTTCTAACTCAACTGCCATATCGATTGCTTTCTTTGTTGATTCGTTGACTGTCTTCTCTAACTCTTCAACTTGATCTGCGAGGTCGTCTACCATGTCAACTTTTCCTTCTGGTACTTCGATATATGACTCTTCGAATAAGTCTTTCAACTTAGTCATAAAGTCTTCTGCTATCTCAGTTCTTAAACCATTTTGAATAGCTAACTTGTTCTCTTCCATCCAGTTTTCAACTACGTAGTTAAGATAGTTGTCTACTTTCTCTACGAGATCTGCCTTTGTAGATTCAATCTCTTCGGCAAGTTCTTCATTGTACTTTTCTTCTAATCTGTCAATCTCTGCATTTACTTTTGTATTGATTGCAGCTTCAAAGATAGTTTCTGCTTTCTGCTTGAACTCATCTGATAGTGTTGCTTCTTCAGCTACTAACGCTTTAAGATCATCTTTAAAATCGACCTGTACTTCAGCTTCCTGCTTTTCAGCAATTGGCTCACCTTCAAAAGCTTCTTCATCAGTACCGCTATATTGCATTTTATTATTATACATTGCAGCTAAAGTTTTCTTATCTTTACCTTGCAAGTCATGCACCATAGCAGCAATCAATCCTGCTTTTGTCTTTGGCATTGGATCTTTCTTAGTATTATCTTTTGCAGTTCCGCCTGGCATACTTCTTGCACCTGCGGTACCTGTTGCGTCAGCTGCTTTATCAGTTGCAGCTACAGACTGAGCTTCAGCATTTTTAGGATCGTGTTTCATCTCAGAGATTTCCTCATCATTCTCTTGGAGTTCCACGTCCTGATTTTCTACTTGATCTTTATCAGTCATTCTTGACTCCTTATTTTGATTTTAATATTGAGAGGAAATTCTTGAACTCACGAACCTCTGTCTCATAGAGATTAGCTCGTGGAGCCTTCTTAATTTCAGTCTCCATTTTCTCAATTGTTTGTGCTTCTATAATACCGTTATTCCAAACCCATTCAACACCTTCCATTATTCCATTAACAAAAGCTCCAGGTGCGGATGGATCTTGCACGATGTCTACCGCGTTAAGAATATAATCGTCATTGACGACCATTGCGTTATTACGCTGGCTCAAACTTCCCATACCACGAGTCGACACACCGAATGTGACACCTCCATCGAGCAAACCTTTTACGACTTGTCCCATAGGGGTTTCTAGTATCGATGCTTCACCCACAACATCATTACCTTGAAATTCAAGTTTATTGATTTTGTGAGAAACTTTATCTAAATTTACGGTCGGTCCTTCAGGGTGATTTAACTCACCAACTGCTCTACCTCTTTGTACTTGTTCTGTATCATACTTGTTTACAGCCTTTTCTATAATAGGCATTGGATATATACGACCGTTTCGATTCTTTTTTTCTGCTTGTGCGAATATACCTCGAATCTTATAACCTTTTTTACCGGTTTTCTTATCTTGTTCGGTAATAAATTCTATATCGTTTTCGGTAAATTCTGATATTAGTTTCATGTTCTTTCCTACTTATATTGTTTCATAAATTCACTGATAGCTTTTTCGGCTTCTCTCTGTGTTCTATAAACATCAAGTCTATCACCATCTATGTAAGCAACAAAACCATTACGTTCTTTATGTATCATTGCTTTGACACCTTTAACTCTTTTGTTAAAGACCATCTTACCTTCCGGCTTTCTACCAGCCAACTCTCTTAATTGCAAAAAAGTTCTCATGTTAACTATATTTATACATTTTCAGTTTTATACAGCAGCACCTTCGACTTCTTCTTCCTCATCATCTTCAATTTCTTCAGGAACTTCTAAGTCTTCATCCTCAATTTCATCATCATCTTCTTCGGTTTCTTCTGTATCTTCTTCTTCAAAGTCTTCATCTTCTAATGGATCATCTTCATCTTCTGGATCACCATTGTAAATTTGACCAGCAAGTTTTACTTTTGTTTGGTCTAATACATCTGCAAGTTTAGTAGTCATTACATTACCAAAAACTTCATTTGCTTTATTATAATCTTGTGCTAACGAATGTTTTACCAAATCTTCAATGGTATCTACATTGTCAGGCATTTGTTTTTCTTCAGACATTACACTGCTCCTTGATCGTCTTCTGGTTCTTGCTGCGCTGCAGCTATTTCACTATCCATTCTTTCGATTTCATCATCATCAAAAAGAAGAATATTCTTTTGCACCCATTGCTTAGAGAAATACTCACCTACATAGTTTTGAATTTGATCTAATGTTTGTATCTTTTCTCTAAGTAATTCAGCTTCTTTGAGTTCTGAAAAATGATTATCTCTGGTATAATCAATATTGACTTCATTCTTCCATGTTTGCCAATCTTCATCAGTGATAATATTTTTCATTATCAATTGTTTCTTAAGTATTTCATAAAAGAAAGTAGAGAATCTGTTTCTTAATCTATCAATAAACTTCTGAAACTTTAATTCATCTCGACTTATCTCAGTAGCTCTACCTAATGAAAACTGTTGTTCTTGTTCTAAT
>Ga0208390_1000995_pt1 | contig 10296 bp, 10 predicted proteins | sample Knorr_S7_td_Surf_FD_185594 | JGI IMG/M metagenome (GOLD analysis project Ga0208390, IMG submission 185594) | Marine microbial communities from Southern Atlantic Ocean transect - Knorr_S7_td_SurfaceA_ad_6m_LV_A (SPAdes) (version 2) | ecosystem: Environmental > Aquatic > Marine > Oceanic | place...
CCAAATAAATTGACTTCTGTGTTAAATTCTACAACGTGAACGTAAGCATGACTTGGACCTATGGCGCTAGCTAATACCATATAATCTTTATCTATATCACCAAGGTCACGAAGTAGTCCATTTGTTAGAGTGCCATTCAATTTTAAACCTTTGTGAAGTGATACATTTACTTCTCCCCAAAATGCGCCAATAGGATTTGGCCAGTCTAAGTCTTCAATAACACATATGTTTTTAAATGACGTGTCTTTTCTTTTAGACATATATTCATAATAATTTATGCGTATTTGATTTAATTCTGCAGGACTTAATGAAGATTTAATTGATGCTTTGATTTTTGCTGTTTTGGCAACTCCAATAATAGGTTTAAGATTTTTATTTGAACAAACCACTGGAAATTTCGTAAATCCTTCAGCTGATCTATCGCCTCTATATATATCAAGGGCATTAGAAATAGTAGGTGTGTCAACAGTTGTAAATATGTTTAAATTCATTGAATTATTTAAAGAAATATAAACTTAACTAACTATCTAAATAGTTAGTTAAGTATATTATGTTTTATTTATAGGTTTACAATAAACCAATTTTTTTCATATATGCTAAGTTTGACTCTAGAGCTTCTTTAGCAAGAGGGCTTTTTGCTGCTGCAGCATTCCAAGCCTCTACGGCTATTTTTCTGAATTTAGCTCTTTCGGATACTGGCCAATCTATAATTGTTAAGTCACCTGCTGCTTTATCTTTAGCAACTTGAGCTCTTCCATCTAAGCCTGCATCTCTTAACTTGCTCGTCCATACCCAATATGTCCAAGTCTTAAGCGCAACTTGGTTTTGCTTACTCAATTTATTAAAAACCTTCTTATTAATTATTGTTTGAAGGTTAGCCATTGAGTGTATGCCAGGATATAATGGATACTTAGCAATTTTATGAAATCCACTAGCGTGATTGTTTATGTATACAGATGCGTCAGCGGCATCAACAATACCCTTTTCTAAAGAAGTATAAACTTCTGAAAATGGAATAGATGATGGTGATGCACCAGCTCTTCTAAAAACATCAGCTGCAAGTCCTTCAGGTGATCTAATTTTAACACCTTTTAAGTCTGCTACACCGTTAATTGGTACTTTTGAAACTAATGCTTCTTTACCATAAGGACCACAACCTAAAACTAAAATTTTACCTGGTAAAACTTTGTCATAAATTTTTTGAAGCATTTCTTTTCCGCCACCATGCATACAATATTCTTGATATTGTTTTGGTGTATCATAACCTGCAATTAGGTCTCCCATAATAGCAAAAGCAGGGTCTCTACCTGCGAAATAAGCTATAGCATTCATGTCGCCGTCTAAGATTCCATTTGCTACAGCGTCAATTGTTTCTCTATGTGGAACAACTGATTTTGTTGGTAATGGATCAATTTTTAATTCACCATTTGTAAGTTCTTCAAGAACTTTGTTTTTTGTATTCAAATATGTATGAGCCCAATCTCCAGCTTTTGAACTTATTTGAAATTTTAATGTTTTAGCACTAAGGCTGCCAGAAATTAATAAAGCAGATGATAGTACCGCACTGATTAATAATTTTTTCACTAATTACCTCCTTGTGTGATAAAATTAACTGAATCCATCAGCTAAATGAAACATGAGCCAAACAATAAAGGTTGCAAACGCAAATCCAACAACCCATGCCCAAACACCATAAGTGTTAACATGATCATTCCTAACTGGTTTAGCCATAATTCATTTACCTTTCTTTCTTGACATAAAAAAATTTATGTAACTAATATTAAGAATGAGCGATTGTCTTTAAAAATCAAGCGAAAATTTATATTTGGAGAATAAATGTCAGAAATTACAGTGAATAAAAAAGGTACAATATTGGATGAAGAAGAAAATTTTAAACCAATTCACGATAACTTTAGATTCTATGATCATTTTAGTAAATTCTCTGGATTAGCTGTTGCTCAATTATATTTAATCTGTGCTGCAGTAACGGGGTACGAGGTTGTTTCAAGATATATTTTTGATTCTCCTACTCAATGGGTTTTTGAAGTCGTTATGGTATTGGCTGCTACTGCATGGATGTTATCTGCTGCTTATGTAACTTTGCATAAACGTCATATAGGTATAACTGTTTTCTATATAATGGCCTCTGACCGAGGGAAGTGGTGGCTTGATTTGTTCGCCTATGTCATTGGTGTAATAGCATTATGGCTGCTTATAGATGATTCTGTTATAAGAGCTTTAGAGTCTGTAATGATGATTGAAAGGGCAGGTAGTGCTTGGAATTCACCACAACCCTTAATTTTAAAATCAATGTTAACTCTCGGAGCTATTGTTTACATACTTCAGTTGATGATAAATTTGTACAGACATTTTTCATCTAAATTAGCAAAAAATATAGTTTTAATTCTATGTGGATTAATTTTATTAAGAATTACTTGCGTGATTATCGTTCATTTTGTGGGTGAAGAGAGTTTTTTTGGATACATAAATTCTATTTACGCATATGTAGGTAGTTTCATTAATCCACAAGAAATTATCAATATGAGAGATATGGATATTGGTACAGCAAGTTTACTTATTGTTGCTTTAATGCTTGTTCTTATGATGACTGGAATGCCTTTAGGAGTAGTTACTCTTTTTGTTTCAATACTTAGTGCATTATTTTACTTTGGATATGGTGGATTATATTTAGTATCAACTAATGCATTTGGATTGCTAGAAAAATATCCCTTAATCGCTGTTCCTTTATTTGTTTTAATGGCGTCAATACTAGAAAGAGCTGGTGTTGCTGAAGATTTGTTTGATGCAATGTCTATTTTTGCTGGAAAACTGAGAGGTGGAGTAGCTATCCAAACTATAGCAGTAGCTGTTGTTTTAGCTGCCATGTCTGGAGTTATGGGTGGTGAAATTGTAATGTTAGGATTAGTTGCCCTACCTCAGCTTTTAAGACTGGGTTATGATAGAAAAATGTCGATAGGATTAATTTGTGCTTCTGGAGCTCTCGCTACGCTGATTCCACCAAGTATTATAATGATTATTTATGGTTTATCAGCTCAAGTAGCAATTGGTGACTTATTTATGGCAGGAGCTGTTCCAGGGCTTCTTTTAGCATTTTTATATGCTTTATATGTGTTAGCAAGATGTAATATTAACCCTGCTATGGCACCGACAGCGGAAGAAGTAGCTGCTGCTAGAAAAAAAGAAATGAAAATGTCTAAGGATAAACTTTATGCTGTTTTCTTAAGTATATTTTTAATTTTTTGTGTGATGGGATCAATATATGGAGGAATAGCTTCAGTTACTGAAGCAGCTGCGGTTGGAGTACTAGGAGCTATTTTTGTAGCAGCATTTAGAAACTCTTTTGATTGGAATTTATTACAAGTAGCTCTAGCTGGAACAATGTCAACTGTAGGTACAATTATCTGGTTAATTTTAGGTGCTGTTGCATTTGTAGGAATTTATAACTTAATTGGTGGTGCTGATTTTATGAGGTCTTTATTTTCTGGACTTGGTTTGCCAGCACTTGGGATCGTTTTTGTTATGATGGGAATTTTAGTTGTTCTAGGGACCTTTATGGAGTGGATAGCTATTGCATTTATTACTGTTCCAGTGTTTGCACCTGTTGTGGTAGGAATGGCTCCTGAACTTGGCTTAGAGCCTGAATGGGCAGCTGTTTGGTTTGGAGTACTTTTTGTAATGAACATACAAATATATTTTTTATCGCCACCTTTTGGGCCAGCATGTTTTTGGCTTAAATCAGTTGCTCCAGCAGATATAGAATTACAAGAAATATTTTATGCAGTACTTCCTTTTATTGCTTTACAAATAATCGGTATGTTAATGGTAATGTTTATTCCAGATATTGCGCTATGGTTTCCAAAATACTTATCAGGATAGTAAAAAAATCTTAATTAATTGACTTCTTAATTATCAATTACAGGCTGAACAAGTGCCAGATATTTCTATAGTATGATTTTTATATTTGCTTCCATACTGTTCACAAGTCTTATTTAACTGGTCAGTGATTTTTTGATCCTCAAGTTCAATGATATTTTCGCAATTATCACATATTAAAAAAAATGTAGAATTTTGATTTGAACAATTAATTTTACTACAGGCTACGAATGCATTTTTACTTTCAATTTTATGAACCTTACCTAATTCAATTAATTTATCTAGTGCTCTATAAACTTGAGTAGGGGACTTAATTCCTAATTTCTGTGTTTCAAAGAGAATATTATATGCCTTTAAAGGTTTATCAGAAGCTTGTAAAAGTTTGTGTACTGTTTCCTGATTATATGACAATTCTAACATATCTTCAAAATATCAAATTTTTGATTTTTGTACAATAGTCATTCCTTTTTTGAAAAATAAGGAGATGATGAAAAGCATTAATGAAGCAACTATTATACTTGGTCCTGATGGAGTATTTAATTCTAAAGAACAAAATAAACCTATTACTACAGATAGTATTCCACCAATAATTGAAAAAAACATCATTTGAATTGGGCTCGTGCTAAAGTTTCTAGACATGGCTGGTGGAATCAACAGCAAACCTGTAATTAATAAAACACCAATCATTTTGATAGATATAGCAATAATACCAGCTAATATTACAGTAAAAATATAATTTGAAATTTCTGGATTCATTCCCTCAGCTTTTGCTAAGTCATAACTTACTGTTGCTGCGAATAAGGATTTCCATATATAAAATAAGATTAAAAGGATTAAACTTCCTCCAAACCAAATAATTATAATGTCATTTGGTGTCACAGAAAGAATATCACCTAGTAATAGTCCCATTAAGTCAAAACGTATTGTTGTAAGTATTGCTATAAAAACAAGGCCAATTGCAAGTGAAGAATGAGCAAGTAAACCTAGTAAAGCGTCACCAGCTAATTTAGTTTTCTTTTGTAAAACTATAAGAAGTAAAGCAATGATTCCAGAAATTACAAAAACAGATAAAGATAAATCTATGTTCAATATGAAGCCTATTGTGACTCCAAGCAAGCCTGAATGAGCAAGAGTATCTCCAAAGTAAGCTAATCTTCGCCAAATAACAAAACATCCTAATGGACCAGCAACAATAGCCATCCCTATACCAGCTAAAAGCGCTCTTGTGAAAAAATCATCTAGGATCATTTTGAAATACTACCATCTTGATTGTGAGTATGGTTATGATCATGTCTGTACAATGAAATAGCAGAAGCTGCAGTTTCTCCAAATAGTTCAATGTAAGCTGGGTTTTTTGCTACATCTTGAGGTGTTCCAGAACAACAAACATGACCATTTAAGCAAATTACATGATCTGTTGATGACATAACAAAATGAATATCGTGAGATATAAGTAATATACCACATTCAAGTTTATTAGATATTTCTTTAATTAAATTATATAGTTTAATTTCTCCATTAAAATCAACGCCTTGGACTGGTTCATCTAAAATCAAAAGTTCAGGATTTTTTGCAATTGCTCTGGCGATCATAACTCTTTGAAATTCACCACCAGATAAGTTTAAAAGATTTTTATAAGTAAGATGATCTACACCTGTTAATTGTAAACAATTTCTTATTTCAAATTTATCAAGTTTAGATGTCATATTCATAAAATCTATAACTCTAAGTGGTATTGCCCAATCTATATTGATTTTTTGTGGTACGTATGCAACTCTACTAGTATTAATTTTTACGGTTCCTTCGTCTGGTTCAATTATATTTAGTACAATTTTTCCTGTAGTGGTTTTTCCAGAGCCATTAGGACCTATTAAAGTTACAATTTCTTTTTTATTTATTTCAAGTGAAACACCTTTTACAAGCCATTTTTCTTCTCTGTAAACACCTGCATTATTTAATTTTACCAATGGATTATTTTTTTTCATTTTATTATTGATATAATATTTTCAATGATGTAACAATATAACATTACGTATTTCGATGTAAACAATATATTACATTTATCACTGATATAATAAGAGGATTATTTATGTATAAGTCAAACAAAATAAAAAACATTTTCAAATTTTTAGCATTATCAATTTCTCCATTAATAATTATGAATAATGTTAATGCTGAGGTTAAAGTAGTTACAACAATACAACCACTTCACTCTTTAATATCAAATGTGATGGGCAATAAAGGCAAATTAGATCTTATTTTAGAGGGCACTGCTTCTCCTCATAGTTTTACATTGAAACCTTCACATGCAAAAATGCTTGAAAATGCAGACGCAATTTTTTGGATTGATAAAGATTTAGAAAGTTTTTTAGAAAAACCACTTAAATCAATACCAAAAAAAGCCAAGGTAATTCATTTAATGGATTTAAGTAGTTTGGAAATACACAAGTTTCGTGAAAAAAATATCTATGGCGGTCATGATGATCATGACGATCATGATAAGCATGGTCATAAGGAAGATAAGCACGCTAAACATGATGATCATGACAAACATGGTCATAAGGAAGATAAGCACGCTAAACACGATGATCATGACAAACATGGTCATAAGGAAGATAAACACGCTAAACACGATGATCATGAAAAACATGGTCATGGAGAGGGGGCTTTTGAATGGGCTGGTTTATTTGAATTAAAAGCTGGAACATACGATTGGTCTTTTTCAAAAGTAGATGGTAGTTATGCTGACCCAGCTATGAAAATGGTTATAATTGAAACTAAGGATATACATGATTCTGAGGAATTAGCTGAAAAGTTGTTAGAAGCAAAGAGCTCAGATAATAAAAACAATGGAAATGTTCTTACAGCAAAAGACATTTCTTACACTTTAAATTTCGATGAAACAAAAAATGTCACAAGTTTTAAAGTAGAAATTAAGAAAGATGGTAAATACGCATTTTTCACTGAACATATGCCTTTTGAGTTTGAAGCTAACGAGCATTTTTTTAAAGACAAATCTGGAAATGATATAGAGCCAATAGCTCAAGAGCCTTCCGAAGGTGGTGGTCATCACGGTCACGCTCATGCTCATGGTGAATTTGATGTGCATATATGGTTAGATCCTAATAATGCAAAAGTTATAGTTAAAGAGGTCGCAAATGAATTAGCTTCTCTAGATTCAAAAAATTCAGATTTTTACAAGATGAATGCTAAAAAAACAATAGAAAAACTTGATATTTTAATTAAACAAATTGATAAATCTATTAATAAAAAAGCAAGTTTTGTAACATTTCATGACGCTTACCAGTACTTTGAAAAAAGATTCGGTATTGAGGCATTAGGCGCACTTACTATTAACACTGATGTTCAACCTGGTGCAAAGCAAATTGCAGAAATACAAGATCTTGTTAAAGATAAGAATATTAAATGCATATTTTCTGAACCACAGTTTAATCCAAAACTTATTAATATGATTGCAAAAAGTTCTGGTGCTGAAACTGGTATATTAGATCCTCTTGGTTCCTCTTATAAACCTGGAAAAGATTTATATTTTAATTTAATCAATGATTTATATGAAAATCTGAATAAGTGTTAGTTGATTGAAACTTAGCTGATAATCGCAGATGAATATTAAACAGTGACAATTAAATATAATTTTTAACAAATGTGATGTTATAACATTGCGTTTTGTTGACTTTTTTTGTAGAATAATAATTTGAATATTATGTCTTTAAAAAAAAATAATGAAACACACGCAAATAAAGTTTATAATTTTTTAAAAAAAAAGGATAAACCTCTATCAGCATACGAAATACTTGAAGAGCTAGCTTCACAGGGTATCAGTGCTCCAACAACAATTTATAGAGCTCTTAACAAACTTGTATCTAAAGGACTGATTCATAAGATCGAATCATTAAATGCGTGGACTGTATGTTGTGGTAATCATGATAATAAAGTTCCAATTTTTGAAATTTGTAAATCATGTGGAAATGTAACAGAGCATTTAGACATAAATATAGCTAATAACATTAAATCATTGTCTAAAAAAACAGGATTTTTAGCTGATAACCCAATTTTTGAAATACACGGTCAATGCAATAATTGTATTTTGAATTAGTAATTAAAAGGATAATATATGCAAACTTCGGAACAAGTGCCAGTAACCGTTTTAACAGGTTTTTTAGGTGCAGGTAAAACAACTCTTTTAAATCGTATACTGACTGAACATCATGGACGTAAGTATGCCGTAATAGTTAATGAATTTGGTGAACAAGGTATTGATAATGATTTAGTTGTTGATGCTGACGAAGAAGTGTTTGAAATGAATAATGGATGTATTTGCTGTACAGTTCGTGGTGATTTAATAAGAATACTAGGTGGCTTGATGAAACGGGCTGACCAACTAGATGCTATAATAGTTGAAACAACTGGCCTTGCAGATCCTGCACCTGTAGCACAAACCTTTTTTGTAGATCAAGATGTTGCAGATAGAACAAAATTAGATGCTATTGTCACAGTAGCAGATGCAGTTCATTTAAACTCTCAACTTGGTGAACATCATGAAGCTGAGGAGCAAATTGCGTTTGCTGATGTTGTCTTACTAAATAAAGTAGATTTAGTAGATGAAAAAGGGTTAGAAAACGTTAAAGCAAGAATAAAAAAAATTAATCCTTACGCAAAAATTATTAAAACCACACGTTGCGCTGCACCTTTAGATGAAATACTCGGATTGAACGCATTTAGTTTAAAACGTGTTTTAGAAGTAGAACCTGACTTTTTAGAATCAGATCATGACCACGATCATGATGATGACGTAACAAGTGTTTCATTTGTTTCTGAAACTCCACTAAATATGGATAAGTTTCAAACTTGGTTTGGAAATCTATTACAAACTCACGGACAAGATATTTTAAGATCAAAAGGCATTTTGAATTTTGCTGAGAAAGATGAACGTTATGTCTTTCAAGGTGTACATATGTTAATGGATGCTTCCCCAATGGGGCCATGGCCAAAAAATGCCGAAAGAAACTCTAGAGTTGTTTTTATAGGAAGAAATTTAGAAAATATGGGACTTCAAGAAGGATTTGAAGGTTGTAAATCTTAATGAATATAGATTTGCAAACTAAAAATATTGTAAAAACAAAATTAGAACAAAGAGGTAACGAATATAAAATTAAGGCACCAGTTACTGGATCAGTTGTTCTAAATAACGCAGTTGTAGCTAGTTTTGGCGATGGATCATTGCTTTTTTTTGGATTAAATCAAGAACCGTTTGAAGTTAAAGCTCATAAAGGAGTTATACTTACAATGAGTTCGAATGGTCAATTTGTCTATACAGGTGGAGATGATGGGAAGTTTCTTAAAATATCATCTGATGGGCAAATAAATGAGATTTACAATTTTGGTTCACAGTGGGTTGATTGTGTGGCATCAACTGAAAACTACTTTGCATGCTCATCAGGCAAAAAAGCATATCTTTGGGTTAATGACGAAAGCAAACCTCTAATCATGGATAATTCAAGCACTGTTGGAGGTCTTTCTTTTGATTTAGACGGAAATAAGTTAGCTGTGTCGTCATATGGAGGTGTTACAGTTTGGCAAAGGGGTGACCGAAGATGGAAATCATCTCGATTTGTATGGAAGGGTTCTCATGGAAAAGTTACTTTTAGTCCTGATGGTAAGTATCTTGTTTCAGCCATGCAAGAAAACGAAGTACATGGGTGGCGTATCAGAGATAAAATTGATTTAGCGATGGCAGGGTATCCCGCTAAAATCAAAAGCTTTACTTGGGCAGGAAATACTCCTTTTTTGGTAACTTCTGGAGCTAGTGAAGCTATATGCTGGCCTTTTGATGGAAAGGAAGGGCCACTTGGAAGAAAACCAACCTGTGTTGCGAATGGAGGTAAGCAAAATGCAACTTTTGTGGAAAACTTACCTCAAGAAAATGCTGTTTTTGCAGGTTTTCAAGATGGATCAGTAGTTTTGTCAGAAATTGATGAAACCAAAAAATCATATCTTATTAGAAATGCAACTGGCTCTGAGGTTACCGCAATTTCTATTTCTAATGATAAATCTCATATACTTATTGGTGACGCGATGGGTAATATACTCTGGTCACCGTTATGGGCTGGAGATAATTAATGGTTGGGATGTTTGATAATAAAAAAACAAATCCAGAGATTATTAGAAATTTGAAAACTGTGTTTACTGAAAAATTTTCTGTTTCAAAGGATTCAACAATTAGTGTTGCTGAACTTCGTTGTCATGAACCTAATTGTCCTCCAGTGGAAACAGTATTTACTGTAAGATCATCTGATGGTTCAATTAAAGATTGGCGAATATCAAAGTCTGCGAGTGAAATTCAAGTAAAAGATATTGAACTTTTATATGAAAAAGAAAACT
>Ga0208390_1001003_pt1 | contig 10241 bp, 9 predicted proteins | sample Knorr_S7_td_Surf_FD_185594 | JGI IMG/M metagenome (GOLD analysis project Ga0208390, IMG submission 185594) | Marine microbial communities from Southern Atlantic Ocean transect - Knorr_S7_td_SurfaceA_ad_6m_LV_A (SPAdes) (version 2) | ecosystem: Environmental > Aquatic > Marine > Oceanic | place...
CCTGAACAAAGAGAAAACTTTATAGAAATCAAGAAAACAAAATACTATGGAGATGACGCACATCCAAGACTCAAGTTTGACAAAGAGTATTTGATACATAAGAAATTACAAGAACTAAATCTGTGGAGTGAACCAATGTACGGTGAGTGTCATATACACAACCTGGAGTAATAATATATTAGTTGTTTAAGTAATAATTAATATATATATTTTTTTGAACTTAAAGAAAATGGAGGTAGCGGGTAGCAGGTAGCGGGTTGGATTTGGGTCGGAGTCAAAAAAAAAAAAAAATATTTTAGAAAAAAAAAAATTATTTCTGGGTCGGGGTGAAATCCAACCCGCTACCTGCTACCCGCTACCTTTTTATTTTGGATAGAATTTAGAAATTTTTTTTTCTATTCTATATAATAAAAGAATGTCTGTCCCCACGGAGAAGAAACCGTTTCCAGAAGACCGAGCAGCAAAATTGGCACTTGCCCGTGAAAAAGCATTGGCAGTCCGTAGAAAGAATAAGGAAGATAAAATGAGAGCAGAACTTGAGAAAATGGAAACCGCAAGAAAACCTAAAGACCCACAACCTGACCCAGAACCAGAACCAGAGAAGGATATGATTGGTCATACGGAGGTGGATGATATTGAAGAAGAAGGTTTAGCAATGGACGAACTCAAGTTGTCCGAACCTCCCCCAGTTAAGGAGAAGGTTGTTATGAAGGTATCAAAAGGTGGAAAGAAGAAAAAAGATGTTGTTATTGTAGAACAAAGTTCAGATGACTCCGACGAATTTGAGTCCCATCCCAATGTTATCTTTGTCAAACGGAACAAGAAGAAAAAAGAAAAACCTCCTGAACCTCCGACTCCACAACAACCCGCTACCCCGCTACCCGCTACCGTTCAAGAACCACCCCAACCTCCCCCTACTCCTCGTCTTACTCCAGAACAGATGCAAATCCAGCAGTATTATCATAATATGTTTAACGGTGTTGGTATTGCACAGGGTGGTCGTAGAAGATTCTAAATGAATATAATGTTTCATTTTTTTTTATCTTTATAATTATAAATGAAACTTTTAGCAGTGAAAAAGTCGGATAAACCGAAAAAGAAACTAATGGCAATATTCTGTAAGTGTCCTGGGGAGACTAAATGTCCAATGGACGAACGAGAAAAAGTTTATTTTGGAGCAGCAGGAATGGATGATTATACTCTAACGAAAGATAAAGAACAACGGGAAAGATACCGTAAACGCCACGCAAAAGAAAAAGACCAAGAAGCAAATACACCAGGTGCTTTAGCATATCATATACTTTGGGGTGATTCAACAAGCAGAAAAGAAAATATAAAAACATTCAAAGAAAAATATAATGTTTAATATATAATAAAGAAATGCCACAACCCTACCGAGCAAGATTTGAAAAGAGCGGTAAACGCTGCCCCAGGAACATTGAGAAACTCAAACGCCTACCCGAATGTGGGTATTTTGAAAGGCGAGAGTTTATTCCACAAGTAAATCCTCCTCCACCAGTGCCTGGTCCATTTGACCCCTTTGCACCTGGTCAGACGCTACCAAAGCGTATTCCAAGAGGTATTCCTGGTATTCCTAATGACCCACCAGGTCGGATGCCTGGTCAATCAGGCGTAGATGATATGGGTTTAAGATTTCCACAAGATACAGTGTATCCACTTCCATCAGATTTTGGTGGAACTGAATATCAAGAATCATTAACAATGGGTCATCCCAGAGACCAAGCATTTGTAAGAAAATACGGAAGAATGTATCCTGAAAATGTTCCAAGAGGTTACACTCGTGTTCCCGATTTAGGTGAATACGAAATGGATACTTTTAATCTACCAGAAGAACGACAATCACGAACAAGATTATTTGATGAAGGTAGACCATCAAGAGGAGGATTGCGAAGAAGGGAATTAGCAAGAAATTTTACACCAGAATCTAATTTTACTGGACGGGCAGGTGTCCGTCATCAAATGGATAATATCTTTGATACAACTGGTGAATTTGCATCTCCAGGAACTCGTGCTTTTCCTGCACAAGATATTGAAACAGGAATAACGGAAGACCGTCAATTACTTCGTCCTACACAATCCAGACGGTCACAAACACTCCGTCTTATGGAACAAGCAAGAGCAAGAACTGCTACATTTGCAACAAATAGAGCAGCAGAACTTCAAGAAAATGCAAGAACTTTAGCACGAAATATTGCCGAGACTGCAGAAAATATTCAAACTGATATGACTCGTTCATTTGCAACAACTTATCGTAGAGGATATACTAATATTGGTAGAGCAGCAAGAATTAGTGCATCTCCTGATATAGAACTTCCTGAATTTGATGTTGAGGCACAAATAAACAGACCTACACCAGAACAAACAAGAGCATTCCGTGATGGAACATTTGATATTGAACAAGGTGTTCCTGAAGGAAGTGGACTATCTGGAAGAACTTTTACCGAACAAGTAACTGGACTCCGTAGTAGAAATATTGAATCAGCAGTATTAGAAGATACACCATTTGAAACTTTGGATACTCTTGATACTCAAGCAGGAAGAGGTAAAACATTTACAGAAAGATTATCAGGACTTGGAGATTCTAAACTTGCTGTCGGTTCAGGTGCAGTTGGAAGTGCAGGAGTTGGACTTGCAGCAGGATACGGTGTTGCTACATTAATGGGAGATGCAGGTGCAGACCCTTATTCAACAGCATTTGTTTCGTCTGCTACAGGAGATGTTGCAGGAAGATGGGCAGCAATTGGTGCGCAATCACTTGGTAAAGTGGCACTCCAAAGATTCGGTGTTGCAGCAGGAGAAGAAGTTACAGAATCAATTGCCAGACAATTAGCAATATCTGGACTTCGTGGAACAGCAGAGGGTGGATTGGCGGGTCTTGCACTTGCACCAGTAGATATTGCTTTAAATCAGGCATTCTTGAACTCTGGAATGAATCACGCCAATGCTGGTGCTGCTGCCAGTGGAATTACTGGTGCGGCATTTTTAGGAGGTGTTGGTGCAGTATCTCTTGCTACTGCTCCTGAAACACTTGGAATGTCTTTGATTGTTGGTGGTATTGTAGCAGGTATTGGAACACTTGTTTCTTGGATTACAGGTCATAATCAAGATGAAGAAGAAAAGAAGAAACGGAGAGAAAGACAACAAAAAATTGATAGAATTAATAATGAAAATAATTATAGAAGTGTTTTGATTAGTCTTCTGCCTTCAAGTAATTATGATTTGAATACTGCACTTGCTAATTATAAAAGAATCTACGGACAAGGTGCATATAATATGTTGCAAGTAGGAGATTCAACTTGGGGTGCATTTTCATCAAATGTAAATGAAATGTTTTCAGATGGTCCGCCATCACACGCACAAAAAGGTGGAGCAGAACCTACAGGTGATGACAAACGGATAAATGATTTGTATCAGAAGTATGTAGCAAATAGTGTTATAACCAAATTATGTGCTGGTAAAACTGATTGTGCATTAGCACCACAAAATCCTGGTCCATTATCCGCTGCTGAAGTATCATTTTTGAATGATAAAGCAGGTCCAGTGTGGCAGTCACAGGCAAATCTTGCTGTCAATATGACGGTTGGTCAAGCAAATTTCCATCACGAACTTATGGCAACTGCTCAACAAAAAATAATTGATGGATGGAACAATGAAAGAAAACTTCCAAAAGACTTTGATGCAAAAACACAGAGAGATGCTGAATTTGATACTACATTTATGGATAGATTCAACGCTGCTGCACAAGCAGATGCTCAAAGAGATATAATTCAAGGATACATTACTTCTCGTGGAAGTAAAACAATGGACCAATTCCCTCCAAATGTTCGTGATATGGCAATATCAGACCCCACTTTCCAAGCGAAATACGATACATATATTTCTCAAATGAGAAATGCATCTATAAATCTAAATGTAACGATTCCTCAACTTATTGATTTACAGGCACTTGGCGATGACCCAGCAAAACAACAGGCAAAATACAAAGAAATACAATTTGATAATGCAAAAGAAAATGTAAATGTCGTACAACAGGCACAAGACCTTACAGCAGAAGAACAAGCAATAACAAAGGTAGGATTCTACGATATTGATTCTGCATTCCTTCAAACTGACCCAACCAAAATAGGAGAATGGCATCCTACTGATGCACAAATTATTCAAGCATCAAGAGCAGGAATGACTCTCCAACAATATGTGGATTATCTAACAGAACTTGCAAAAGGTGATGCTGGTGAGTTTAGTAAATTACCAAGTTATACAGATGCCCAATTAACTGCACAAGGTGAATTGGATTTCCATCATCTACAAGATGACTTGCAATTGGCGGGATACAGTAAAGATTATTATCTATATGACCCGAAAACAAGAACTTATACAATTAATCCAAACGCCGCAACAGTACCAGATGAGAAACTTGCTTCTCACTACCAATCTCAATATACTCCTGAATATCTTGTAGAAGCACGAAATGAATACGCAAAAATGATTACCAATATGAACCAATCATTTTCGGATAGAACGGATGCTTACAATAAAGCACTACGAAATCAATTAGCAAGTGATTCGTTAACATATTATCAACAAATGCAACCTTACAATATTATGTTGAGTCAGCAGTCAACTGCATTGTATACACCATTAATGACATTAGATGCCGAAGGAATATATAATGCGAATGCTATGCACTTCCATCCATTATCTACTGAAATGCCTGGAAGAAAACTTGGAGAAGATGATAAACCTAAACAAATTATTGACCATCACGGACAAGACCAATATATACATAATGCAAATCTAACTCCAAAACAACTTATGGAAATAGCAACAGCGAAAAAAATGGGATATGTCGGAGATGACGATAGAATACTTCAAGATTATATTGATACTAAAAAAGCAATTGAACAATCTGGTATCCGCAATCCCACACAAGCACAAATTGATACTGTTTATCAACATTTGAAACAACAAAAAGAAAGAGGTAAATCATCTACAACAGATGTATTCGGAAATCAAAAAGCAAATCAAACAACATCACAAACAGGTAAACCATCAGGTTTGAATGTAAAACCATCCACACATACTGCATCAAATCTTCAAAAAGACTTCCGTGATGCAAATCCCAACCTAAATCCAAATACTACATTCACAGATAATCAAATCAAAACATTGAATCAAGGTGGACAAGTAACTGGAAGTGATGGTCAGCAATATGCATCTGCTTAACTACCAACTCCTCCACATAACTCGTCGTCTGGATACAAGTCACAAAATTTTATTTTTTTGCCATCTGACATTCTTATCGGCATTAAGTAACTTGGTTCATCTTGTATTTTTCGTGGTTTTCGTTTGGGTAGAAAGTAATTCAATGAGTGTGTAATATAATCACTGTATTCTTCGGGTTCGGGGATGTCTATTATTTCTTCTGATGTATCAAATGTTGCACCATAAGAAATAGGGTCTGTTCCAGTCGTATAATGTTTGTGATTTGGAAACTTACCAGTTCCTGCAAAGAACGGGTCAACAATAGGAGAAGAACCTTTATTATACATATATGTCTTTTCTCCGTGTTTTCTACCTACAAATGATGCCAGTTGCCCCCCAAGTGAATGACCAGTGAGTGTAACATCAGGATACATTTCCTTTACCTTTTTGTAATGATTCTCTGCTCTTTGGAATCTTGTTTCTGTTCCAATAACACTTGCAAGATGATTTATAGCAAATTGCATTTTTGGACTTCTGTGGTATCCAGTAGCAATCAATCCATCTGCCAAAAAGTCTCTATCCGTCATTGCATCATCTATACTAAAATGAGTTCCCCGATATGCAATAACTGCCGAACCATCTGGTTTTACGATTGTTACAGCGTGGTCATCGGAAAATGCCTCATCAACCATATATTCATCAAAACCGTATTCTGCCAATTCTTTTTGTGCAAAATCAGGACTTTCTAAATAATAATCATATGCAGTTTTAGCAAGAACTGCGTGTTCGTGACCGTCACTATCCATTTTATAATATTACAATATATTTTTATTGTGTAGAAGTTACTTCAATACTTTGTGGTTGTAATGCAATTACATCCCTATCACACGAACAACACGGTGTTTTTATATTGCGACATCTGGAGCGAAGACAATATGCGAAAACAACACCCATACAAGCAGATAATGCACCAATTAGTGTAATGAGAAATCCATTATGTTTTTCCAACCAATCTGGTTCTGGACATCCAACACGAACACATTCAAGAGGGCAAGAAATTTGACTCATTTATATTTTATATGAGAAAATATTATATATATATTATAATAAATGAGGACTCAAAAAGTTAAAGGATTGGATATTGTCCCTCCCAAACATCATTCTGGGGAGATACAAACACCCCCTCATATGCCCCGTGCGCATATGGTAAATGTTACAATTGGAAAAAGGAATTCTGGTAAAACTACGGCAATGGTCAATATGATTGAACAAATGGGATACGATTATGCAATAGTTGTAAGTCCTACTATGAAATCTAATACAGAACTTATGAAAAGACTAAATGTAAAACATACATTTGAAGACCCAGATTGTCCAAAGGTAGTTGATAAAATAAAAGAAATAATTGAGAAAGAAGCAAAAGATTTGGATAGATATCGGGATGAATTACGACGATATGAGAAAATGATGAAAGCAATCAATAATCCAAATGGACATTTGAATGATGATGATTTAATAATGTTTTTCGGGGACAACAAAGATTTTATGAAACCACAGCACGAATACAACGGTAGACCCCCAAAAGTAATTGCTCTATTTGATGATGCTCTCGGCAGTATGTTGTATTCAAAACCCCGCAAATTGAATGCTCTATCTACTTACAGTAGACATTGTGGTCAATTAGCAGATGGGGGAGCAGTAGGAATAAGTTTAGCATTTTTGCTTCAAAGTTTTAAATGTCAAGTCGGTGGATTATCCAAAGTCATCAGAAATCAATGCACAAACCTAATTGTATTCAAAACGAAAGATTCTTCTGAACTAAAAGATATTTATGAATCAGTAGCGGGAGAGATTGATGAATTAACATTTTACGATGTATACAATTCAGCAATCGGTAATGGAGATGATTATCCGTTCCTTTTTATAGACCTGCATAAGAAAGTAAGTCAACCAAGTATGTTTAGAAAAAAATTTTCAGAATATATAATTCCTGAAGAAAAATAAAATATATAATATATAATAAAAGATGGCAAGAGTCGGAGTTCTTTCAGATGCAGCAGTGAAGATTCACTGTCCAGAGATGTTCCCACTAACACAAAGTCAATACAAACTATTTCATCCAACTGTTCTTCCAATGAACAAGTTAGACGGTGTAAAACCAGGACTACGGTTTAAGGATTATTCTGATTTTGCAAGATTTCCAGATACAGATTTTAGAAACTTTGGAAATATTAATGCAGTAAACAATCGTGAAACCGCTGCACTAAATGCTATAATGAATTACAGACGGCAAGTTGGTTCACAAAATCTACCAGATGCTGTATCAATAGGCGCTACACAAGCATTTGAAGGTGTAAGAAGTGGAGAAAGACAACAAGGTAGTCAACCATACATTGTTCAGTTATCTCAAATTATGCCAACTGGAAAAGCACCAGCACCAGCACCAACTTCTACTGCCACTGGTAGTGGACTAACAACAACAACTGCCCCAAGCACAAGTTCTGCAGGAACAAGTTCACTAATTGATTTCTCTATGAAAAAAGGAACTCGTAGAGAACAACAACAATCATTCAAACAATTTGATGTAGGAGGTGCAGGTAAATACTTCACAGCACACGCAAAAGCATATATGGGTGCATTCCCTGATGATACAAAGAATAGTATCCTTTCACGATTCTCTGGTGATGTTTTAGCAGTTCAACAAGGTGGAAATAAAATTAGTGTAGACGATGTTCATAATTATTTACTTACTCAAAATCCTACTGCAGATGAACGCCGTAATATGATTGGTCTATTGAATCAAGCAAAGAAATCCCAGGCAGCACAAATGATGGGTAACTTTGCCCCTGGTTTGGCAAGATTCTTTGCGGGACAAACTCCCGAACAAGTTCAAGAACAAATGGAGGCAGATGAGTAAATATTTAGAAAAAAAAAATCTTTAGTAATTATAAAAGGATGACTTCATACGCAATTCCTGGATTTGAGAGAGTTGAGAACCCAAACCATTTCGGATATACCGAAGACGAATTAGGCGAACGCAAATTAGCATTGAAAACAATGAAAGAACTATATCCCACTGTTCCGAAACTCTGGGCAGAATGGGTATACGATTTATGTAAAAATACCCCACAGGATAAACTTAAGGAAATTATGGAAAAAGTAGACACTGAACCAAGTAGATTTGTTGCTGAAGCAGGTGAGTCTTACACTATGGAAATTATAGACCCTGAAGAAAGTTTAAAATTTAATGAACAAAACACAGAAAAAAAAAATATAGATAATATAATAAAAGATGAGTCTTCAGAAAAGTCGGTATGAGTCCCAAAACATTGTCAACTCTTACAACCTCTTCATTGATTCTGGAAAGGCAGCAGTTGTTGGAGACGGTCAAAGCACTGGTGATAACTATTTGGTTCATTTAGGCGATAATGCAATTATGGCAGAAGATGGAGAAATTATCCGCCTTTCTCTTGTAAACTTCAATATGTTTAACAATATTTATATGGTTAATTTGAATAACTGTAAATTTAGAGTTACTACCAATATTAGTGCAACTGTTCGTGCTACAGAAGTAAACATTCCAAGAAAAAATTACAAAACCATTGGTGCTATGGCAGCAGCATTTGGTAGCGCATTGTCGGGCGCTCTTCTTGCTCAAGTACAGGCAGCAGGTTCTGGAGCATCTGCTACAACTGATACAATCCTTCCAGACCCTACTACAGCATTAAATGCTACAGATGACCGTTTAATATCAGTATCTATGGTATTTGATGCTGCACACGGTATAGGTAATGGTGAACTATTTGTTCAATGTTTTAGGGAAGTTGGTGATTCATTTGCTTTACTTGGAGCAGATGGTATTGATGCAGATTCAACAGGTGACAATACAACCGACAATTCCTTTAAGATAACTGTTGTGAATGCAACAACAATAAAAGTTGAAGGATTTTATCCTGCTCAACGGATGACTGACCCAAATGTGTATGTTCGTGTCCAATCACACTCTAATGGTATTGAATCTATTGTTCTATCCGACCCCATTGGGAATAGTGCAACTGGTAGATATGAAGGAGAAATTACCAATAGTAATATTTTAGGAGTAGTTCGTCGTGATACCGAATTTATCAGTTTTGAAACTGGTTCATCCGATGAATTCTTCATTAATCTACAACAACGAAAATTAACATCTCTCCGAGTATTTCTTACAGATTCTCGCAACCGACCTTTAGGAAGACCTTTCAATAGTTCAACTCTTGGTGAAGGAACTGCAGCAGGTCTTGAAAACTCTGGTACAGGTGTAATAGAATCAAAGAAACAAAATCAAACTGGTAACTTATTCTTTGATGCAGTTATTAAGGTTGAAATAATCAAAGTAAGGAATCCACAACTATTGGATACAATCCCTCCTCCCCCTCCATTACCTGCCAGAGAAGCACAATCGGTATTGACTTGGCAAAATTATGGAAGACCAAAATTTTAAGTTACTTTAGAAAAGAATTAATTTATGTAAGAAAATTTTTATATAAATTAATTCATCAATTTTTTTTTTCTTGGGTATATTATAAAAAGCAATGGCAGGAGTTCTCCCAGCAAATGTGTCGTACTTTATGTCCCGACTCCAAGGAGTAAGTGTTTCTCACTACAAAATCTTCCCCCAGACCAACCAGACCGCAGGTGCTAACAAAATTATACGGTTTGACCTACCAAGTAATTCTCTCATCAATTTACGGTCTCTTCGTATGCTGTTCTCGGCTGGTATGACTACAAACGGTGGTCGTCTTCCAAACAAGATTGATTCACTCGTAGCCAGAATATCCATATTTTGTGGTGGTGTATTGGTTGCTAACAATTTTGATAATTACAATGTTCTCCGTCACGCCAAAGATGCTCTAATGGGTGACAGATGTGATGCTGCTACTGGGCATCCAGAAATATGTCGTGCCAAATCATACCACAATGGTTTAGGTGCTGACCATCAAGTTTTGACTGCTGCAAACGCTGCAGAAGATTACCGTGCA
>Ga0208390_1001004_pt1 | contig 10239 bp, 8 predicted proteins | sample Knorr_S7_td_Surf_FD_185594 | JGI IMG/M metagenome (GOLD analysis project Ga0208390, IMG submission 185594) | Marine microbial communities from Southern Atlantic Ocean transect - Knorr_S7_td_SurfaceA_ad_6m_LV_A (SPAdes) (version 2) | ecosystem: Environmental > Aquatic > Marine > Oceanic | place...
ACATTATGGTAAATAACTACAAATTAGTTGATTCTGATTCTTTGCAAGTAAAGCTGAGCTATCATAATCCTGATTTAAAAAATATTGAGATGCATTGGTCAACTAATGATATAATTAATGGAAAATTTGATTTTGGTTCGGATTCATTGAATACTCATGTTAGAAATATTCCTGTAAGTATTAATGCTGATTCAGTATTAATTGATTTAAAGCATGACGGATTATCTATTAATAGCTTTTCTATAAGAGTTGAGCCTAGAAATCAGCAAAGAGTAATTATACTTAATGATGATGAAAGTAGTTTTGCTAGTTTGTTGGATAATAACAGGTTATTTCAATATGATATAGTTAAAACTGAAAGCTTCAAAAAGTATGATTTTTCCGGATATGATATCTTAATTGTTGAAGGTATAAAAGATTTTTCTGATAACTTAATTAGAGAGATTCAAAAATTTATGTTAGGGAAAAAACCCATTTTATATTTTATAGACAACGTCGATAGTGAATATCTATCTAAAACTCTTGATTATCCAAAAGTTAAAGCATTAAGAGGTACATCGAAAAATCAGTTCTTTAAATTTGAAGAAGAATATCCAGTTAAATATTTATCTAATAATAGCAAAGCATTTAAGGTATATAGATTTTATGAATTAAAAGATTATAACTCTGATGAAGCTTCTTTCAATATTTCAACCAATGACCCGCTTGTAATTAAAAAAAATATTTTAGGTTCAAAAGTAATATTCTTGGCTACCAAAATTGATAGAGAATGGACAAATAATATTTTTAATGAATTCATTTATGATATTTTTATAGAGCTTGTTTTCAATCAAATTGTAGTAAATGAATCGTAAGATTGAAACAGCAATAGTTGTTGCTCCAAGAAAATGGAAAAGCAGTAAGAATTATCATAATAGTGTTGAGGAAATATCATTACTCATATCTACTCTTGGTGTAAAAGTAGAAGGAGTAGTTGAACAAAAAATAAACACTATAAATCCTACGTATTTCATTGGAAGTGGAAAAGCAAAACAAGTGATTGAGCAGGCTAAAATGCTTGGAGTAGATTATATAATTTTTGATGAAGACTTAAGTCCTGTTCAAACGAAAAATTTTCAAAAATTAAATAAAGACATTAAGCTCTTAGACAGGCCTGGTGTAATACTTGAAATATTTTTTAGAAATGCAAAATCAAAAGAATCTAAAACACAAGTTGAACTAGCTAGATTGCAATACCAATTACCCAGGTTGACTAGATTATGGACACACCTTGAAAGGCAGATGGGAGGATTTGGAACAAGGGCAGGTGCTGGTGAAACACAGATTGAGGTTGATAGAAGAATTATTCGAAAAAAGATTTCTTTACTAAAGAAAAAACTTAAGAGTATCGACTCCGAAAGACAGGTACAAAGTAAAAAGAGAAAGTCATTTTTTAGGACGTCATTTGTTGGATACACAAATGTAGGAAAATCATCTTTAATGAAATCAGTCACTAAAAGTGATGTATTAATCAGAAATCAGTTATTTGCAACGTTGGATACTACTGTTAGAAGATTATTTATTGGTGATAATAATTATGTCCTTTTAAGTGATACAGTTGGTTTCATAAGAAATCTTCCTGATAATTTAATCGCCAGTTTCAAATCAACGCTTCAAGAGGTGGTTGATTCAAATTTATTATTAATCGTTCTTGATGCAAATTCACAAGATTTGTTCAATGAAATAGAAACAATCAAAAGTGTTTTAAAGGAGATAAATGCTAATGAAATTGATTATAAATATGTTTTTAACAAGGTTGATTTAGTAGATCCTGAAAAAATTTCTTATTTAAAGCAATCGTTTCCAGATAGTTTAATGGTTTCTGCAACAAGATCATTACAGATTTCAGATATAAAAGATACAATTGCAGAAAAATATGAAGAATGGGTTAGCGCTCTAAAGAATCCATCACGCTAGCAACTGTCGCATCTCCAGTGACGTTTGTAGCAGTTCTAATCATATCAAGAATTCTATCTACACCTAGAATAAGGGCAATTCCTTCACTTGGTACATTAATTGCTTCTAAAATAATAATAAGCATGATGATTCCTGCTCCCGGAACAGCTGCAGTTCCTATGGATGCTAAAACAGCGGTAGCCACAATCGTAAATTGGTTAGCTAATGTTAAATCCATGCCTACTGCTTGCGCAATGAAAACTGCTGCTACTCCTTGATACAATGCAGTTCCATCCATATTTATTGTTGCTCCTAAAGGCAACACAAATGATGAAATTTCCTCTGAAATTCCAAGATCCTTTTCACAACGCTTCATAGTTACTGGCAAGGTTGCTCCACTTGAACTTGTTGAAAATCCTAAAAGCTGTACAGGTGCCATAGATTTAAGAAAATGTTTTATATCCATGGTTGTAAAAATCTTTAGTAGTGTCATGTAGGTTATTCCCATATGAACAAAAAGACCAAGAATCACAACACCCATATAAAAAATTAAAGCAGAAAGAATTTCACTTATTTGAGAAATATCACCAGAAACAGAACTAATTGTTTTAGCAATCAATGCAAATACTCCAAAAGGAGCAAAATACATTATCATTTCAACTAGTTTAATAATCATTTGATTTATACCTTCTAAAAACTCTAAAACTGGTTTTGAGTATTTTCTATCAATTCCGATTAGAGCAATTCCAAATATCAATGAAATGAAAACTACTTGAAGCATATTTCTGTTATTCGATGCAGCAGAAAAAATATTACCAGGAACCATATCTACCAGTGGTTGAAGAGGTCCTCTATTTTGTTGAATTGATGCAGCAGCTTCTTGTTTATCTGCCGCAGTATTAAAGTATTCGCTTGATAAACTTTCTTGATAGCTTTCTGGAATCGCATTTCCAGGCTCAAGCAAATTAACTAATATGAGTCCAATACTAACTGCTACTGCAGTTGTTGAAATGTAGAGCGCAATAGTCTTCCAACCAATTCTTGATAGTTTTCTAGTATCAGACAATGACGCCACTCCAGTTATTAATGAAGAAACAACCAATGGAACTGCAATTAATTTTAAAAGATTAAGAAATATTGTTCCAAAAGGGGAAATGAAGTCTGACGTAAAACCGTTCCAGCCATTAACTGCACTTAAAATACCGTAAATAGCTCCTAAAACTAATCCAATAATTATTTTCCAATGTAATTGCATTTATAAAAATAATATATGTATTATGTGTAAACTATTACAATGATTTATTATCTAATTATATCAATTTACCTTGTTGCATTACTTTGGATTGGTTTTAGTAAATCAGATTCCATAAAGAATCAGGAAGATTTTTCAGTCGCAGGAAGATCATTATCACCATGGATATTAGTTGGAACCATGGCTGCAACTTGGATGGGTACTGGTTCTGTACTTGGTAATGCAGGAAAAACATTTGAAATAGGTGCAGCTGGCTTTTTGTTGCCAATTGGAGGAATGCTTGGTGTTTTAGCACTTACAAAAATTGCAGGTAAAGCAAGAGCATCTGAAAAATTAACAGTACCAGAAATTATTGGAACACGTTTTGGTGATGTTGCAATGATTTTATCTGTAGTTGCACTCTTAACAGCTTATTTAGTGATTGTAAGTTATCAGTTTAACGCTGGTGGAGCAGTTATTTATACTATTTTTCATGATAACTTGGGTTCAAACCTATCTTTAGATCAGGCAACTATTATTGCAGCATTATTTATTGTTGCTTATACAGTATTAGCTGGACTATTGAGCGTTGCTTATACAGATGTAGCTAATGGTATTTTGATGATTACTTGTTTCATTATAGCATTACCAATTCTATTTGTTCAAGCTGGTGGATTTGAAGGAATGGCAATGAGCTTTGAAAATAAAGGTATGCCAAACAATATGTCTTTATTTGGCGTTTTATCATTTAGAGATGTAATTAATTTTACATTACCTTCATTTTTATTGATTCTCGGAGATGCGAATATGTATCAAAGATTTTTTGCAAGTGAATCCGTTAAATCAGCTCAAAAGGCAACCTTCCTTTTATTTTTTGCTGTAGTCATTTTAGAATCTTTAATTATTGCAAATGCTTGGATTAGTTCAAGTATGATTACGGATATTGCAAAAGAATCACATGTATTAATTTATGCTGCATACAATTTCCTTCCACCTATCGTAGGTGCAATTATGCTTGCTACAATTATTGGTATAATAATTTCGACTGCAGACTCCTTTTTATTGGTACCTACAACTATTTTGATCAATGATATTTACTTAAAGTATTCAAATAAAAAATATTCAGATAAAATGATTGTTACACTCAGTAGAATTTTAGTGTTAGCATTAGGATTCTTTTCGTATTGGGTTTCAAGAATGTTTGCTGCTGATACAACTATTTTTGAAAAAGCCCTGTATGCATTTACAATTTATGGAACTGCAATTACTCCAACTCTTTTGGCTGCATTCTTTTGGGATAAAGCAACAAAGTATGGTGCTATTTGCTCAATACTTTCAGGTATAGTTGCTACAGTATATTTTGGAAATCAGTGGAGTTTAGATGAGGCTGTTATGCCGGCACTCGCAATTTCATCAACTTCTTTAGTTCTTATAAGTTATTTGAAAAAATAATTACTCTACTATTATTTCGAATGGCGGACTGAATATAGAACTTTCAACACCTTCATCAAAAGATCTTCTATAATATTCAAATGACTTCCCAGTACCTTGCCAGTTTTCTTCGAAAGATATTATCTTTATGCTATTATCCTTTGTATCAGCAGTACCAGATAAAACATGACCTGTAATATATTTTATTCTGTCTCGTTTTTGCGCCCAGCTTAAATAGACTCTTTTTAACATTTTAGCATATCCATTGGACTTATATTTTTCCATTATAACAAAAGCATAAGTATACAAGGTGTTGTGCTTACCATAATTTTCATCATTCAATGCCCAAGTCTCCATGGTAAGTTCTTCTAAAGGGATTCCAATAATGTATCCAATAATTTCGTTTTGATACCTTGCAATAAAAGGAAGAGATTTTTCAGTATTAAAGTATTTTTCAATAGAAGCTTTTGTGAAGACTGCTTGTTTCCCGTATTCTTTAGCAAGGTGTAATGATATTTCAATAAGTTTTGGATAATCGGCTTTACCAATCTTCTCAATTTTTTCTATTTGGAAAACATTTGTTGAAGCAATAATTCGAGTTTCTGATTGTCCAGTAGATGATTCCATATTCTAATATTAAAAATTTTTAATTCTAGTATGAAGCCATTTGTTTGCTATGATAGAATATCTTAAATTTCTTCGTGCTTTCATTCATCGATAAACTAAAAACAAACATTTCTGATAAAAATTCAAATCTTTGTGTTGGAATTGATATTGATAAAAAATATTTCAATGATAATGTATCCTTAGATGAAATGATGGATTATTCAATGATGATTGTAGATGCTACTAAAGATCTTGCAGCAGCATACAAACCAAACCTTGCTTTTTTTGAAGAATGGGGTTCAAAGGGTTATTATTGGCTAGAAAATTTAATGAAACATATTGGAAATGAACATGTTGTTATAGCCGATGCAAAAAGAGGGGATATAGGAAATACTGGCTTACATTATGCTAATGCATTTTTTAATCATTTGAATTGCGATGCTATAACAGTAAGTCCTTATATGGGAGAAGAATCAATTGAACCATTTATTTCAAATCCATCTAAGGGTGCTTATGTATTATGTAGAACATCAAATAAATCTTCAACGTTTATTCAAGAAGATATTTTTTCAAAAGTGATTTCTTTATGTGAAGCATTAAATAATCAGCAAAATATTGGTCTTGTAGTAGGGGCAACTAATGATGATGCATTAATGCAAGTTAGAAATTCAACAGATTTACCTTTTTTAATTCCTGGGATTGGAGCACAAGGAGGAGATTTGCAAAGCGTCATTAAAATTAATGAGAATAGTATGGATACGACCTTAATAAATGTATCTCGAGGAATTATTTTCTTTGGAAATAAAGATTACGATTCAATTCGCAATTCTGCTAAACAGTATTTAAATCAACTAAGAGGATTTAATGGATAAAGATTTCATAAAAATTTTTGAAGAAACCCAAGCACTTATGCATGGCCACTTTATTTTATCATCTGGTCTTCATAGTGATACATACTTTCAATGTGCAAAAGTTTTACAGTATCCAAAGTATCTGTCTATGTTTGGTGAAATATTATCAAATCACTTTTCTCATCTAGATATTGATAAAGTTATTTCTCCTGCAATTGGGGGGATTGTTTTAGGTACGGAAGTTGGAAGGCAACTAAATAAAAAGACAATATTTTCTGAACGATCAGAAGGAAAGATGAAATTAAGAAGAGGATTTAAAGTCAATGAAAATGAGAAAATTCTAATTATTGAAGATGTACTTAGTACTGGCGGTTCAATAAAAGAAGTTGTAGATCTTATTTCTCAATATAAAGGCAACGTGGTTGGAGTTGGAGTGATTGTTGATAGAAGCCTATCTCCAGTTTTCATTCATAATAATTTCTTTTCAATTACTTCCCAAAAAGCTAAAATTTTTGACAAAAATAGTATTCCAAGTGAACTTCAGGGAATACCAGCTATAAAACCTGGAAGTAATGTATAAGGGTTTAAAAATAGGACTAGCATTAGGTGGTGGTGGAGCAAGAGGTGCATGCCATATTGGAGTATTGAAAGTGCTTGAAGCAAATGGTATTGTTCCTGATATCGTTGCAGGAACAAGCGCTGGTTCAATGGTTGGTGCAATGTATGCATCTTACCATAACGCAAAAATGGTAGAAAAAAGATATCTTGAAAGAGTTGAAAGTGAAAATTTTAATGATTTGGGATTTAGATATATTGCAAACTCAGAAGAAGATGAATCTATTTTTTCGCAAGTTTTCAAGCAAATTAAAAATCAATATGTTTTAATGGTTAGTTCAAATAGAAAATCTATTATCAAAAATGAAAGAATTAAAAAAGCTGCAGAATTACTTTTTGATGCTAAACAATTTAGTGACTTAAAAATTCCATTAATTGTTTCAGCAACTGATTTAATTTCTGGAAATTCGATAATTTACAAGTCAGGAAGTCTAATAGATGCAATTGTACAAAGTTCGTCAATTCCAGGATTTGTAGAGCCAACATATAAAGATAATAGAATGATGGTTGATGGTAATGTAGCATTGCCAACACCTGTAACTCCTCTTAAAAATGAATGTGACTTCATAATCGCGATAAATATTACAAGAGGTATGGAAGATCAACCTGAACCATCAAATATAGTGGAAATATATTCAAGAGTTAGAGACGTATCGGTTGCTCACTTAAACTCTTATTTGCTCAATGAAGCAGATTTTGTAATAAAACCAAAACATGATAACTTGCATTGGTCAGCATTTGATAAAACAGATAAATTTATTGAAGCTGGTGAATCTGCTGCAGAAAATGCTATTAATAATCTACTTGAAGAACTTGAAAATGTTATAAATACACCCAAAGAAACAAAAAAAGAAACTTTTTGGACAAGAATTAAGAAAAGATTATTTTCATAGCCCAATATGAAAAAGTTTTTTTTAACATTATCATTTTTAAATATTCTTTGGGCTCAGTTTAGCGACCCAGCCCAATTTACTGTAAGCATTGATGACGTGAATCAAGGTGAAGTTGCGATTATTGATGTAAACGCTGAACTTGATTTTACGTGGAGAATTTATGCGGTATATGATGTACCCGAAGGTCCATCCTCAACAAAATTTATAATAGAATCAGACATTGTTAATAAGTCTGGAAGAATTATTGAGCCAGAGCCAATAGAGAAATTTGATGAAGGCTTTGGGAATATTACTAAATATCATGAAGGTACTCCTAAATTTAGTATTCCATTAGAATTAAAAGATGATTTGCCCAATGGTATTTACAATGTAGATGTAATTATCGATTATCAGGTTTGCAATAATAGTTTATGTTATCCGCCTAACCAAATTACTAAAACAGCAACCTTTAGTATTAAATCAGGTCCTATAAGATCCGATTTCGTTTTTGAAAATTTTGATTTTGATAAAGAATCGATTCTAGCAATTGCAGATAATAATATCAGTTCGTTTCTTATTCTTGCTATGAGTATGGGTTTTCTTGCTCTTTTAACTCCGTGTGTTTTTCCTATGATTCCAATTACCATTTCATTTTTTATGCATAGAAGTGAGAATACTAATTCCTCTCCAGTAAAAAGTGCTACTGTTTATATGTTAGGCATTGTTTTAACATTTACTTTTTTAGGAATGATGTTAGCAATTTTATTAGGTGCATCTGGAGCAAATCAGCTTGCTGCAAATCCAATAGTAAATATGTTCATAGCGTTTTTATTCATTTATTTTGCAATGTCTTTATTTGGATTTTATGAAATAGAAATACCAGAATCATTACGAAGGCTCTCACTACAAAAAGAAAATTCCGAAGGTTATGTTGGTATTTTATTTATGGCTTTAACTTTTACTTTAACTTCATTTACATGTACTGTTCAATTTATGGGATTGATATTGGTTGCCGCTTCACAAGGGGAATGGTTTTGGCCAATAATTGGGATGTTAATTTTTAGTTTAGCGTTTGCTTCACCATTTTTCTTTTTAGCTCTCTTTCCACATTATTTAACAAAATTACCACAGTCTGGTGGATGGCTAAATTCTGTAAAAGTAGTAATGGGTTTCTTAGAACTTGCAGCTGCTTTCAAATTTATTAGCAACACTGACTTGGTTTGGAATTGGAATATTTTTACATATGAAGTTGTTTTATATTTGTGGGCATTGATAATGCTGTTAACCGGATTGTATATTTTTGGATTAATTAAGTTTAAAAATGATTCGCCAGTTACTTTTTCAATTCAAAGATCATTATTTGCTCTTTCTTTCATATTATTTGGAACTTATTTAGCAGCTGGAAATCATGGTTACGATATTAATGGTAATATTAAATCTTACTTGCCACCTAAAAAATATCAGTCCAATCTTGTTTGGAACAATAATTTAGATGATGCATTTATTATTGCTAAAGAGCAGAATAAAAATATCTTTATTGATTTTACAGGTGTTACATGTACAAATTGTAGATGGATGGAAACAAATATTTTTAGTATTAACTCTGTTGAAGAAATAATGTCTGAATACGTTCTTGTAAGCTTATATACAGATGCTGAAGAAGGATACTTAGAAAAAAGAGATTATCAAATCAATAGATTCGAAACTGCTGCTTTGCCATATTATGTAATTTTAGATAATAATGATAAAGTGTTGTCAGAGTTTCCTGGTCTTACAAGAAACGTTGAAGAGTTTAAGGACTTTTTAAAAACAGGATTAAATAATTAAGGAACTTTATGATGATTAAATCATTTCAGATAAATATGATGAAAAAACTAACATTTATTTTATTATTTGTTTCAACTTCATTTGCGCAATCAAAAGCATATGAATTTTTTAATTCTTTTGCTGACATTGCAGAGGAAGTAAACGAGTCAGTAGTGACCATCACTACAACAAATACCGTTCAATTGGACAGAGATGTTCAAAACTTTTATAGATACTGGGGTAGAGAGATTCCAGATGAGTATGAAAGTAAATCGCTTGGTTCAGGTGTTATTGTCGATGATGAAAATGCATATATAGTCACTAATCATCATGTTATTTTTGATGAAAGATCTCAAAAACCTGTTGAAGAAATTAAAGTCCAATTACTTGATAAACGTATTTTTGAGGCTACTGTTATTGGATTAGATAAAGCTACCGATTTAGCTGTACTTCAAATTGAAGCAGATGATATTAAAGCTGTTGATTTAGGAGATTCTGAAGCAGTAAGAGTAGGAGAATGGGTAATAGCTATTGGAAGCCCTTTTTCTGCATCATTGAGTCATACTGTTACTGCTGGAATTGTTAGTGCATTAGGTAGAAATGATGTAATGAATAACTTAAATACTTATCAAAACTTTATTCAAACAGATGCAGCGATAAATCCTGGAAATAGTGGAGGGGCTCTTTTAAATATGAATGGTGAGTTAATTGGTATTAATGCTGCTATTGCTTCAGGTGGTGGAAGAGCTAATGCTGGTATTGGCTTTGCAATTCCTTCAACGATGGTTAAAAAAGTAATGAATGATCTTATTACTAAAGGATATGTTGTTAGATCTTTCTTAGGTATTTATATGCAAGATATAAATGAAGATTTATATGAAACATTGGAACT
>Ga0208390_1001005_pt1 | contig 10237 bp, 6 predicted proteins | sample Knorr_S7_td_Surf_FD_185594 | JGI IMG/M metagenome (GOLD analysis project Ga0208390, IMG submission 185594) | Marine microbial communities from Southern Atlantic Ocean transect - Knorr_S7_td_SurfaceA_ad_6m_LV_A (SPAdes) (version 2) | ecosystem: Environmental > Aquatic > Marine > Oceanic | place...
ATTTTTGAATAATTTCAATGATCTTTCTAGCAGTTCTGATCTAGTTTTATCAGACTCACATATAATATTTATCGAATTTGTATATAGACCTTTGATAGCAGATTTTGGACCACTATTTTCAGTACCTGCAATTGGATGTGATGCTAAGAATTGATCTCTTTTAGGATGATTATTTAAAGCATTACAAATACTATTTTTAGTTGAGCCCAAATCAATAACTAATGTATTATACCCAACAAAATCCAAATACTTTTTAACAACTTCAGGTATATTGTGAACGGGAACTGAAACAATTAGAAAATCTAAATCTTTACAATTTTCTTCGTTCAACAATTCATCTACTATTTTATTTTCAATTGAATATTTAAAATTTTTAATATCAACATCAAAGCCATAAATTTTTGAATTTTTATATATGGAACGAAAATCAAGGGCAAAAGATCCTCCCATTAAGCCAATACCAATTATACCAATCTTCATAACAATTTATTTAATGCCTCATTTAATTTGTCTTGACTCAAACAGAGTGAGAGCCTAACGTACCCTTCACCATTTGTTCCAAAAATTGATCCTGGGGTAATGAAAATTTCTTTATTGTAAAGAAGATTGTCAACAAATTCAATTGAGGATGTATCTTGACTATTAATTTTTGCCCAAACAAACATACCAGTTGAGTTTTTGTCATAGGTCAGGCCTAACTTATCACAAATTTTATAAACAATTTCTCTTCTTTCTCTGTAAATTTTATTCATTGATATGTACCATGACCTATCTAAACACAATGCCTCAATAGCACCCTTTTGAATACCGTAATACATACCAGAATCGATATTTGATTTAACCTTTAGAATTGTATCTATATTATTTTTGGATCCCACAAGCATACCAACTCTCCATCCTGCCATGTTGTGAGACTTACTCAATGAATTAAGTTCCAAACAATGATCAAAACTGGAATCAACAGACAAAAAGCTTAAGGGTTTATCATTTAAAATAAAGCTGTAAGGATTATCATTAATAACAAGAATATCGTTGGAAACTGCAAAATCATATATTTTTTTAAAAAACTCAATGTTTGAATTTTTCCCAGTCGGCATATTAGGATAATTGATCCACATCAATTTTACGTTATCTGAAACTAATAATTTGAGTGAATCTAGATCAGGAAGCCAATTATTTTTCTCAAGGAGGGGATAAAATATTGGTTCTGCACCTACTAATTTTGTTATTGATTGATAGCTTGGATAACCTGGATTTGGTATCAGAACTTTATCCCCTTTGTTAAGAAATGCCAATGAGATATGCATTATACCTTCTTTTGAACCAATTAGAGGTAAGATGTTTTCATCCGCGTCCAAGGATACATTATAATTTTTTTTGTAAAAATCTGAGATACTTATCCTCAGTTGATTAATGCCCTTGTAGGGTTGATACTTATGTGAACCATTATCTTTTGTAGCTTTTTCTAGTGCATTCTTCACGTTTTCTGCAGGTGATAAATCTGGATTACCAATTCCCATATTAATTATATTTTTACCCTCTTTATTGAGTTCACTTATCTCCCTCAGCTTTGTTGAAAAGTAGTACTCTTTAATATCTTTTAATCTTTGTGCAGGTTTAATCATTTTTTAAAATTATTATAAACTCCAAATTCTTTAATATCCTCAGATACTGACATTAGTTCATTGAAGCAATTTTTATAATTCTTCAAACTTGGAAAGGTTAAGTCAACAAAAAAAGAATATTTCCATGGTGACTCAACAATTGGAATGCTTTGAATTTTTGTCAGATTTATATCGTAGTCTGCAATTATATTTAAAACGTTTGCAAGACTTCCATTTCTATGACTCAAGATAAATTTAATGGAGGCTTTATTTGCTAATTCTTTAGTTTTTTGATCAACTTTTTTTGATATTATTACAAAACGCGTTTGATTGTAGTCTACAGATTGTATGTTTTTTTTCAAAATTTTCAATCCATAAATTTTTGCTGCATTTACACTAGCGATTGCAGCAACATTTTTTAATTTTTGTTCCGAAATTAATTTTGCCACATGGGCAGTATCGACATCTTCAATTAGAATTTTATTAATTTGTTTTAGGTAATCCTTGCACTGCAAAAATGCCATTGGGTGTGAGGATATTTTTTCGATATCAGAAATTTTCACCCCATTGTAAACTAACAAATTGTGATTTATATTGATATAATACTCCCCTACAATCTTCAAATTTAGTTTATCAATTATGGCATAGTTTGGAATTATAGAACCTGCTATTGAGTTTTCAATTGCCATAATTCCTATTTGCGCTTTAGATTCAAAAACACTTTCTGCCATTTTATCAAATGATAGACATTCTAAAATATTTACATCGTCACCATATAACTCACGAGCAACATCGTGATGATAAGAACCTTTTATACCTTGAATAGATACTAACATAATCAAAAAAAAAAGTCCTGATAATCAGGACTCCTCGCTTAAATTTTAACATTTATTAACAAAAAATCCTGAACTTATACTGGTAGTAAAAGAAAAAAGAAAAACTTTGATAATAAATTTTTATTAACATTTTCTCAAATGTAATACAGTATTTAGTTATCACAAAATTAATTAACTAAAATATTATCATCTAAGACGACCTCCTCCAGAGTTGCCTCTTCTACTTTTTTGTTGATTTCGGTCATTTTTTTTCTCTTTACCTCCAAAAAGTGTCAAATCATACTTAAGTTTAAAAAGGATATATCTGGGTTGAATTATGTAACTTCTCGTTTGAGTGAAAAACTGATTGAATGAGTCTCTGTTAGTGGAAGTGTCGTTTAATAAATTAGTTATACCGACTGAATACTCCCATTTAGAACCTTCCTTATTGTAAGAAATATCCGCATCTAGGAACCTAAAGTAATTCAATACTTGATCTTGATTTTTATATTTATTATAACTGTACTCTGCTGTGAATACAAATCCTCTCCCAAAATAAGCATCAGTCCTGATAAAAGGTGTTTCTCTAATGAATCTATTCTCGATGTTTGCATTCTTATAATTATTTAGGTTGTATTTTAATCCAATCTCAAAGTTTGGCTTGTCTCTAAAGTTTGTTTCAACGCTTGCTTCATAATCTTGATTAAAACTCTCAGCATTGTTGACCACATCATTTATTATGTTTGAAAATTCACTGTATCTAAAGTTGGCACTCAAATTTATTTTAATGTTTTTAAACCTTCTATCTAATCTGGCCCTGGCAGAGTAAGTTTCTCTTGGAAATATTGAATTGTCCGCTGTTCTGACTGAGTTAATACCATCAATTGCAGCTCTTGATTGAATAGAGTTTTCTCTTTTAGAATAGGATATGTTCGAGTATACATTTGTAAAAGTAAATTGGTTGATACTTCTGTAATTCAAGTTGTATGAATTAACTATTGCCGCTTCCAACTCTCTATTTCCTCTAAATATGCTGTTGTAATTATTAAATACATAACCCTCTGAAATATTATTTACATCAGTGAATTGAGTATTTTTTCTGTATGTAAACCTTAAATTTTCATTCTTTTTGAACTGCATATTAACTCTTAAGTTTGGTCTAACATCTGAAATATCTTTTGTATGTGTTTGGCCTAGTTGGGTGTTGTTATTATCATAAAAATGAAGTGTTAAACCTGGGTCAATTGTAAATATTCCTGTTCTAATTCTGTAGTTGAGGGCAAAATAAAGGTCCTTAAAACTAAAATCTACGTCATTATTGAATTGCTCGTCATCAAATGACTTTGTTCTGCCATCGTCTAAAGTCTGATTAAAATTTGAGAAGTAATTCTGATCAACATTAGTAAAACCAATACTTAGGTTAATGTTTGATTGATCATTAATTAGATAAAAATAGTCCAGTTTTGCTTCAAGTTTTTGTGTTTCAATAAACCTGTATTGAGAAATATCAAATCTCTGTACATCAGAGTCAAAGGGGATTAACGATAAAAATGGGTTTCTGTCCCTTACTGCTCTTCCGATCGGATCTTCGGTTTGATCCAAGTGCTGTGCTTCAAATGAAAAGATGTGATCATCATTTAGGGTATAATAAACTTTTAATTCCTGGTTTAAAGCACTTGGGGTTTGAGTTCTTGTTAAATCAAGATTTTCCTCTACTCGATTATTCAATCTACCATAAATCGAAGTCAGATCATTAACCTCAGACTGGTCAGAGCTGTTAAGTAATATATTATATTCCAGCTGAAAAATTTCACTTGGTTCGTACTCAAGACTAAATTTATAAAGTTCGAGTGTGCTCTTTTGCAGAGAATATTCACTTGTATTTTCAACGACTTCAGTAGCGTTGTAAGTTCTTTTAATTTGCTCCTCAATATCATTAGTAACTGTTGTAAAAACACCAAAACCAGAAATTTCAAGTCCCTTATCATTATTGACAGAAAAATTGGCTGCGCCAAATTCAGATTCAATCAACTTTGCCCTATTATTTTGCAGACTTCCTATTCCTGCTAAATCTGAGCTTATATTGATTGAAGTTCCAGCTCTTGAGTTGAGATTATTAAATCCACCCGAAAATCTGTAAAAATCTCTTCTACTTAAAGCAGGTGCTCCAACATCATTCGAATTACCAAGCAAACTAAAATTAAATTTTTTATCATAGTAAAATATTTTTGGAGCAATCAAATGAATATCGTCAGGTCCTTTTCCTGCTAAAATTTCACCAAACCAAAATTTATCTTTCCCATCCTTTAGTCTAATATTAATTGCGAAGTTGTCTTCATTATTTTGAACGCTTCTTAATTGTCCAACTTCGGTAAAGTTTCTTAAAACTTCAACTTTTCCAACTGCCTTAGCTGGCAAATTTTGAGCAGCTAGTTTTGTATCACCATCAAAAAAATCTTTACCCTCTATTTGTATTTTTCTAACCTCTTGTCCCTCTACTTCAATTCTCCCATCTTCATTAACTTCAATTCCTGGCATATTTGCTAAGACATCCGATAATTTTTTTTCAGTTCCTGTATTAAAAGCATCTGCACTGTATACAATCGTATCACCTTTGATTTCTACAGGCATTTCATACACCAACTCAACTTCATCAAGTGCCTCAGCTTGTTCCTCTAGAATAAAGTCTTTAACCATGTCTTCACTTAGTGATATATTCAATTCAACTGGTTTATACCCTATGAATGTGATTTTGATGTTAAATTCTGTATCTTTTTTTAGATTCAGGCTGAAATATCCATTGTCATTAGAAATACCAAATCCATCTAAAATTTGAGTCTCATTATTAACAGCAATTATGTTAGCTCCCATAATGGGATATCCAGTCTGGTCTTTAATTTCTCCACTTATATTAACTTGGGAAAAAATTAAATAAGGGAATAGAAAAATTATAATATATTTCATTTATCGAAGTCTGGCTGTAGATGATTGTCTTCTTTGCCTTGCTTTTTGCCACATTTCACGTGCTTCTATTCTTTTCTGGTCTTGTAAAGTGACAAAATCTTGATTAGAAATAATTTTTCCTTTTTTTGGTCTCTTAATCTTAGATTTTTCTTTAGGATTCATCACGATTTTTGTGCAGAGTATCTTTGTGTCATCATCACTAACCTCTAGAATTAGTCCTGGCAAACCTTGATACCAAGAGGGACCACTAGAAACAGGTATTTCAGGTGTAAACCAAGCAACAACTTCGACATCTCTCATTTTTTTTGGCTTTTTAGGTTGATTAGTTCCATTTGTTTGATTCCAACTGCCGAAAGAAAACACTTTTTCTTCTACTTGTTTGGTGTAAGTTGCCTTGTAACAAGTGTATTGTCCAATCTTTTTTGATTCGTCTGACATTTTCCATTTTGTTTTTTCAAGATCTTCAGTTACCAAAAAGAATTTACCCATCATCTCTGTCTCATTAATTGAAATTTTATCTTGGGCGTTTTTATATATTTTTCCAATATTTTCCCCAACATAGTTAGCCATCCAATTATAACCTTGACCCTCAGTTTCTAATTTTTCGACTTCCTTATATGTTGATTCAATAGAATTAAATTCCAAAACATAATCTTTTTCAGTATTTCTTTTTACCATGTCTTTCAAGTAGCTCGAACGGGAAGCAAATCTAGGGTTATCCATCCATGATTTATCAATAGATATTTTTGACATGTAATATGCCTTACCTTGGAAATCTTGTGATAGTATTAAAAGTGGATATAGTAGTAACAGACAAAATATTTTTTTCATATTTTTTGTATTAATTGTTTGACATAAAAAAATTTAAAAAGTTTAAAATTTTTCAATTTTATATTTTACATTTATTGATAATCAAAAATCATGCATTTAGCAATAGCAGGAAACATAGGAGCTGGAAAAACAACATTAACTAAAATGCTTTCAAAGCATTACGGTTGGGAACCTTATTTTGAGGATGTACTAAAAAATCCATATCTAGACGACTTTTATGAGAGAATGGAAAGATGGTCCTTTAATCTCCAAATATATTTTTTGAACAGTAGATTTAATCAAATGATTGATTGTGCAAATAATAAAAAAAGTACAATTCAGGATCGAACAATTTATGAAGATGCTAACATCTTTGCTCCCAATTTATTATCAATGGGACTTATGACAAATCGTGATTACAAAAATTATGAATCAATTTTTAAGACGCTAAAGTCTTACATAAAAAATCCTGATCTACTAATATACTTGCGGAGTGGTATTCCAAACCTTGTTGATCAAATACACAAAAGGGGAAGAGATTATGAAAATTCAATTAGCATAGAATATTTAAGTAGATTAAATGAAAGATATGAGGCTTGGATTGAAAAATATGATAGTAGTAATTTACTTATCATTGAAGTTGATGATATTGATTTTGTAGAAAATAACTCTGATTTTGAATTAATTACACAAATGATTGATAAAAAGCTAGAAAGTATATTCTAATTTTTAATTACCCTCTCTAATTTGGGCAACTTTCAAAAGAAGTTCGGCCTTTGAACCATAACATTTTTCAGTATTCTCAACTATTAACCCATTTAGATTAGATTTAGTTTTAATAATTAATGTGCTTTCATCTGGGTTCTCTTCATTTACTTCAATAATGACACTTTTATTGATATTTTTATAATCACTGAATGCTAACATGTCACTGCTGTGATCTCCTAAAATTGGAGCAATGACCAAACCTACCAAACAAGTAAGTTTAATTAAAATATTCATTGATGGACCAGATGTATCTTTAAAAGGATCGCCAACTGTATCACCAGTCACAGCTGCTTTGTGTGCATCTGAACCCTTTTTTTCTATTTTACCATTTATTTCAACTCCTGCTTCAAAAGATTTTTTTGCGTTGTCCCAAGCGCCACCAGCGTTGTTCTGAAAAATCGCCCATAAAACACCAGAAACAGCAACACCAGCCATATAACTTCCCAATGACTCTGGACCCATTAAAAAACCAACTAAAACAGGGGTTACTATTGTTAAAATGCCTGGTAAAAGCATTTCTTTGAGGGCAGCATTGGTTGATATTTCAACACACTTTTCGTAATCTGGTTTGGATTTTCCCTCTAAAATACCTGGTATTTCTTTAAACTGTCTTCTAACCTCTTGAACCATTTTCATTGCTGCCTTCCCAACTGATTCCATTGCTAGTGCAGAAAAAATAACGGGAATCATTCCACCTATAAAGAGTGCAGCAAGCACGTCAGCTTTAAAAATGTTGATTCCATCGATACCAGTAAATGTCACGTATGCTGCAAAAAGTGCAAGCGCAGTAAGCGCAGCCGAAGCAATAGCAAAACCCTTTCCAGTTGCGGCTGTTGTATTACCAACCGAATCTAAAATATCAGTTCTCTCCCTTACTTCTTTTGGAAGCTCGCTCATTTCAGCAACACCACCAGCGTTATCAGAAATAGGGCCAAAGGCATCGATAGCTAATTGCATTGCAGTTGTAGCCATCATAGCAGATGCCGAAATGGCAACTCCATAAAAACCACCAAGTTCGTAAGCACCCCAAATTGCTAGTGCAAATAATATTACAGATGAAAATGTTGATTTCATTCCTGTTGCAAGGCCTGCAATTATGTTAGTAGCAGCACCTGTTGATGAGTTTTGGACAATATTTAAAACGGGCTTCTTACCGAGGGCTGTATAGTATTCAGTAAAAGCAGAAATTAAATATCCAACAGCTAATCCAACAATTGTTGAGAAAAAGATATTTTTACTAGGAATATTTTTTGAATCTTCTCCGAAAAACTTCATTCCGTTGATTGTATCTGGAAGCAATAAGTCAATCAAAAACCAACATGAAAACAGGGTAATCACTATTGATATTAAATTACCTAAATTTAGTGAGCTCTGTACTTGGGCCTCTTTCGCATCATTATTTTTTATCCTGATAAATAATGTTCCAATTATTGAAGCAACAATTCCAACCCCAGCAATGAATAAGGGCAGAAGAATAGGACCTATACCACCAAATGGATCATCAAATTGTTGTTGAGCATAGTCACTCATGTCCTTAATAATGTAATTACCCAAAACCATGGATGCCAAAACAGTTGCAACATAACTTCCAAATAAATCAGCGCCCATTCCAGCAACATCACCAACATTATCACCTACATTATCAGCAATCGTGGCAGGATTTCTTGGATCATCCTCAGGTATGCCAGCTTCAACTTTCCCTACTAAATCAGCACCCACATCAGCAGCTTTTGTGTAAATTCCACCCCCAACTCTAGCAAATAGTGCAATTGACTCAGCACCTAGGGAGAAACCAGCTAATGCCTCAAGCACTACAGTCATATCATTATAAAAATTATCTCCATCGGCTGACATAAACTGATGCATAAAAAACATGAAGAATAAGCTTAAGCCCAATACAGCAAGACCAGCAACACCCAGCCCCATGACAGTTCCACCTCCAAATGCAATATTCAATGCTTTAGGCAAACTAGATCTTGCGGCTTGTGTGGTTCGACTGTTTGCATCTGTTGCTATTCTCATACCAATATTTCCAGCTAAACCAGAGAAGACAGCACCCACAACAAATGCTGGTATAATCATCCAGCTAGTCGTTTCAACCATAATTGAAATACCAAACAATGCAAAGGAGGCCACGATAACAAAAATAAATAACAGCCTATATTCTGCATTTAAAAATGCAAGTGCTCCTTTCTTTATTGCGGAACTAATAGATACCATTTTTTCGTTACCTGGGTCTTGTTTTTTTACCCATTTGGCTTTAAAAAACATAAAAATTAATCCAATTAAGGATAAAAGAATCGGAACAAATACTGGATTGAAATTCATTTTATTAAATTTTAGGGCTCAAAAATAGAATTTATTTTTGATATAAAACTTTCTTAACAGATTTAATTACGTCACTTTGGTTGGGTAGCCACTCTGCAAGTAAGACAGGAGAATATGGTGCTGGTGTATCAGCAGTGTTTAATTTTTCTATAGGTGCATCCAAATAATCAAAACACTTATTTTGTATTTGGTGAGATATTTCTGTTGAAACATTTCCGAAGGGCCAAGCTTCCTCAACAATAACCAATCTATTTGTTTTCTTGACAGATTTTATAATTGTTTCTACATCAAGTGGCCTAATTGTTCTGAGATCGATAATCTCTAAATCAATATTTTCTTCTTTTAATTTTTCAGATGCTTTAAAAACCTCTTTTATAATTTTTCCAAATGACACAACTGTAACATCACTGCCGGTTTTTTTTACCTCAGCTTCTCCAATTGGAATTAAGTATTCTTCAGCGGGGACTTGTCCTTTATCACCATACATTTGTTCTGATTCCATAAAAATAACAGGGTCATTATCACGAATTGCTGACTTTAACAAACCTTTTGCATCATATGGGTTTGATGGTACAATTACCTTGAGGCCTGGACAATTTGCAAACCAATTATCAAATGCTTGCGAGTGTGTTGCTGCAAGTTGTCCAGCAGAGCCAGTTGGTCCTCGAAAAACAATAGGACACGGAAATTGTCCACCAGACATCTGCCTTATTTTTGCAGCATTATTAATTATTTGATCAATTCCAACTAGAGAAAAATTGAAAGTCATGAATTCAATAATTGGTCTATTGCCAGTCATGGTAGAACCCACTCCAATTCCAGCAAAACCCAATTCGCTAATTGGAGTATCAATAACCCTTAACTCTCCAAACTCGTCAAGCATTCCCTTGGATGCTTTGTAAGCACCATTATATTCAGCAACTTCTTCTCCCATGAGATAGACAGTAT
>Ga0208390_1001006_pt1 | contig 10236 bp, 14 predicted proteins | sample Knorr_S7_td_Surf_FD_185594 | JGI IMG/M metagenome (GOLD analysis project Ga0208390, IMG submission 185594) | Marine microbial communities from Southern Atlantic Ocean transect - Knorr_S7_td_SurfaceA_ad_6m_LV_A (SPAdes) (version 2) | ecosystem: Environmental > Aquatic > Marine > Oceanic | place...
AAAGACGTAAGATTGTCAAAAGATTTAAATGCTAATTGCATTGAAATACATACAGGTCGAATTTCAAATTTAATAAAAAAAAATAAATTTTACAAAAGTGAATTGAGGAAAATTATTAAGGTAGTTAGATATGCCGATAATTTAGGTATTGAGGTTCACGCTGGTCATGGGATGGATTATAAAACTGCTAAAGTTCTTTCTAAAATAAAAGGGATAAAAGAATTTAATATTGGACATTTTATAATAGGCGAGTCAGTTTTTTTTGGGTTAAAGAAAACTATTAAAGTATTTAAGAGTATTTGTAGATAAAATGAGAATATTAGGAAACGGTGTTGATATTGTTGAAAACAAAAGAATAGAAAAAGCTATAAAGAATAAAAATTTTGTTAATAAAATATTTTCTAGTAAAGAAAAGGACATCGCAAAAAACAAACGAGTAAATAAAACTAATTATTTTGCAAAAAGGTTTGCCGCTAAAGAGGCTTTTTTAAAAGCAATTGGAACTGGTTTATCAAAAGGCTTCAAATTCAATGATATTACAATAATTAACAATAGCAAAGGCCAGCCATTTATCGAGTTAGAAAAAAAAATTCAATTATTTATAATGAAAAAATTTAAAATAAAAAAATATCAAATCCACTTATCTATATCTGATGAAAAGAAATACTCCATCGCTTACGTAATACTTAATGAAAGGCTAAAATGAAATGGTTTATTGAAAATTTAAAAACATTATTTTATGCGCTAATTATTGCAGTGATAATTCGTTCATTATTAATTCAACCTTTTTATATACCTTCATCATCAATGGAACCAAATTTATTAGTTGGTGATAGATTATTTGTTACAAAACTATCTTACGGATATAGCAGACACTCATTTCCGTTTAGCCCACCTGTATTTGATGGTAGAATTCTTAATTCAAAACCGAGTAGAGGTGATATAATAGTATTTAAAACTCCCGCAGATAATAGGACTGACTACATTAAAAGATTAGTAGGATTACCCGGTGATGTAATCCAATTTATTGATGGCGAAATATATTTAAATAATAATCAAATTTTTAGAACTGTAATAAGTAAATCCGAAGAGCTGTATTGTGGTCCACAGAAAATTGAAGTTATTACTTATGAAGAAAAATTACCTAATGGAAAAAATTATTTAGCTTCTTATAGAAAAGATTATACATTTATGAATTCAGAAAAATATACAGTTCCAGAAAATCATTTTTTTTTCTTAGGTGATAACAGAGACTGTTCAAAAGATAGTAGATTTTTAGATGAGGTAGGATATGTTCATGAAAATAATCTCGTAGGAAAAGCACAAATCTTATTTTTTTCCTCTGACCCGAGGGTTGCGAGCATCTTTAATTTTACAATGTGGAAAAATTCAATAAGATTTAAAAGATTCTTTAAAAAATTAATTTAATGAAAAAAATAGATAATATACAAAAAATACTTAAAGTTAATTTTAAGAACGAAAGTTTATTGAAAAGAGCTATTACACATAAAAGCTATAATTCAAAGTCAAATTACGAAAAACTAGAATTTTTAGGTGATCGTGTATTGGGTTTAGTAATATCAAAAAAGTTACTTGAAATGTATCCTGATGAAAAGGAGGGTATTTTAGATAAAAAGTTTGCATCATTAGTTAATAGAAATAAATGTTATGAGGTTGGTAAAAATTTAAATTTAAAAAATTTCATTCTCGTAGCAAATAATAAAAAAAGCTCTGATTTGATACAAAAAAAAATAATATCAGATTGTATTGAGGCAATTATTGGTGCAATTTATTTAGATCAAGGGTTAAATGTTGTAGAAAAATTTATTCTCAAGGAATGGGATAAATTAATCTTATTATCAAAGAATACAGAAATAGATGCAAAAACTAAACTACAAGAATTGTCACTTAAAAAATATAAGTTATTACCTGATTACAAACTAATATCTAACACAGGACCCAGACACAGTCCTAGCTTTACTGTAGCTGTTAAACTAAAAGGCTCCAAATTTGTACATGGCGAAGGTTCATCAAAAAAAAATGCTGAACAAAATGCAGCAGAAAAATTTTTAAATTCATACACTAAAAATGAATTGGCAAGATAAGGGTTATTTAATCTCTTCTAATAGATATAATGAAAATTCCTCCATTATTGAACTTTTTACACTAGAAAGAGGCAAAGTTAAGGGTATATTATTCGGTGCAACCTCAAAAAAAATAAAAAATTATTTATTTGTTGGAAATTGCTTTCACATTAACTTTTCTTCTAAAAATGAAAATTCAATTGGTAACTTTAAATTAGAGATAGATAAGGTCAACACACCATTATTCTTAGAAGAACAAATTAAACTTTCTTGTATAGTTAATATTTTTAATTTGATAAAATTGCTTACTGTTGAAAATCAAAAAAATGGTAAAATATTTGAATTAATCAGTATTTTTTTTGAACTTATTGCAAAAGAAAATTGGTTAATATCATATATATTTTGGGAATTAGATTTATATAAAAATCTAGGGTATGAGTTAAATTTTAGCAATTATACTAAAAAAATTAAACTTAACGGAACACATAAATACTTTTCACTCTCAGATGAAAAAAAAGTTCCTAATTTTTTAGTAGAAAATAGTATAGAAAACATTTCTAAAGAAGACCTAATAGCTGGTATTGATATAATTGGTAACTTTTTAGAAAAGTCAATTTTGAGTCAAAACAACTTATCTATGCCTGAAACAAGAATTAGTTTTGTAAATCTTGTAAGAAAATTATAAATATTTTAATATCCTATCTGCAAAATATGTTACGATTGCATTTGCACCTGCTCGTTTAAATGATATTAAGCTCTCAATTATTGCCTTTTCATTAATAATATTTCTTTTTATTCCATTCATAATAAGACTGTACTCACCAGATACTTGATAAGCGATTATTGGAATTTGGAACTGTTTTTTAATTAGGCTTATAATATCAAGATAAGGCATTCCCGGCTTAACCATAACCATATCTGCACCTTCTTTGATGTCTATTGAAACTTCTCTTAAGGCCTCATTTTTATTTTTAAAATCCATTTGATAAGTTTTTTTGTCACCCTTAAGTATCCCTTTTGTGCCTACGGCATTTCTAAATGGTCCATAAAAACTTGAAGCATATTTCACAGCATATGAAAGTATCTGAACATCTTGATACCTATGTTTATCAAGATTTTTTCTAATCAAACCGATCCTACCATCCATCATATCTGAAGGAGCTATAATATCACATCCCATTGACGCTTGTAGTATAGATTGTTTTATTAATATTTCATTTGTTTCATCATTTAAAATTTTATTATTTTTTAATATTCCATCATGTCCATGATTTGTATATGGATCTAGAGCAACATCGCACATTATCCCAACTTGATCTTTATAGTTTTTCTTAATGTATCTTATAGCTCTACAGACTAAATTGTTTTCATTTAATGCTTCTGAACCCTTAGCATCCTTTAATTTTTTTTCTGTATAAGGGAATAAAGCTACTGTTGGAATTTTTAATTTAATAGCTTTATCAAGAATCGTATGTAACTTATTTAAAGAATATCTATAGACCCCCGGCATATTTGTAATTTCCTGTTTTTTATTTTTTCCCTCAACTAAAAAAATTGGTAATATTAAATCACTAGAGGTGATATTGTTTTCCTCAACCAATCGTCTTACCCAATCAGTTCGTCTATTTCTTCTCATTCTCAAATTTGGATATTTTCCAGTGATAATCATTCTCAATTAATATTTTAATATGCGGCAATATTTATATGTATTATAGTCATAAATAAAGTATTTATTAAACATGAGCAATGTAACATCATTAAATGAAGTTAAAACCCAAAAAGTTTTAGGTGATTTTCAAAAACAAAAATTAAATTTTGACTTAAATAAGTTAAAGAATGCTTTGAATGAGGTGTTAAAAATACGAGGTTTTGACACTAGTTTAGGCATACCTCATTTCGCTGCTATACCCTTAACACAAATACCTGGTGATCCAGACTCGATAAAAGGTAATAAGGCTAGAGGTGTTTATTGGACAAAGCCAGACTCTACAGGTGTCGAGGTTTCACGAGATGTAAAAATTGATGAAAGTAAATATTCCGAATTTATAAAAGATTTTGAGCACACTTATTTTAAAGAAGTATTTGATGAGCTTAAGAAACATTACAAGTTGGGTAGAGTAAGGTTGTTATTAAAAGAACCAAGATCTACATTGAGTTGGCACAGAGATCCAGAGCCAAGACTTCATATTCCTATCATTACTAACCCTGGTTGTTTAATGGTTATAGACAATTCAGCACAACATATGCCTGCTGATGGAGGAGTTTGGGTAACTAATAATGTTAAATATCATAATGCATTTAATGGTGGAGAAGAAAACAGAGTTCATCTAGTTGCTTGCGTTTTAGATTATAATTTTAATTAATTTGAAAAAAATTTTCATTTCATCTGACCACGCTGGATATAAATTAAAAGAACAAATAAAAAAATACCTAAAAACAAAAAAAGTAATTTGTTTTGATTTGGGACCCTCATCTACCAAAAAGGTCGATTACCCAATTTATGCCCACAAATTAGCAAAGAGAGTAAAAACAAGTAAAAAAAACGTTGGAATACTGGTGTGTGGATCTGGCACAGGTATGTGCATAACTGCTAATAAACATAAGAATATAAGGGCTGCTCAGTGTTTTAGTACTAAATCTACCAAATTATCTAGATTGCATAATGATGCAAATGTCATTACATTGGGATCAAGATTATTAAGTAAAAAAAAGGCTTGTAGTTTTGTTAATCTTTTTTTAAATACTAATTTTGAAGGTGGAAGACACCTTAGCAGAATAAGGAGAATTTAATATGTCTAGTGAAGGTAAATATTTAAATCCGGAATATCAAAATTTTTTTGAAAAAAAACTATCTGAGATTGATCCAGAAATATCTAAGGCCATAGATGATGAACTAATTAGACAACAAAATCATATAGAACTTATTGCTTCTGAAAATATAGTGTCTCAAGCAGTTTTAGAGGCGCAGGGATCTGTTCTTACAAACAAATACGCAGAAGGATATCCAGGAAAAAGATACTACAATGGATGTGAACATGTAGATGTAGCTGAGAGTTTAGCAATAGACAGACTAAAAAAATTATTTAATTGCAAATTTGCAAATGCACAGCCGCACTCAGGTGCTCAAGCTAATGGTGCAGTTTTTTTAGCACTTCTTAAACCAGGTGATACAATTATGGGACTGAGTTTAAATTCAGGTGGACATTTAACACACGGTTCAAAAGCAGCAGTATCCGGTAAATGGTTTAATGCAATAGCTTATGAAGTTGATAAGGAAACTGAATTGTTAAACTACGATGAAATTGAAAAACTAGCATTAGAACATAAACCAAAAATGTTAATTGCAGGTGGTAGTGCTTATTCTAGAATTATAGATTTTAAAAAATTTAGAGAAATAGCAGATAAAGTTGGTGCTTTCTTTATGGTAGATATGGCGCATTTTTCAGGATTAGTTGCTGGTAAAGGATATCCAAATCCATGCGATCATGCAGATGTCGTTACCTCAACTACTCATAAAGTTTTTAGAAGTGCTAGGGGCGGAATTATTTTAACTAATAGAGAAGATTTAGCAAAAAAATTTAATTCTGCAGTTTTTCCTGGATACCAAGGTGGTCCATTAATGCATATTATAGCAGCTAAAGCAGTAGGTTTTTTGGAGGCATTAAAACCTGAGTTTAGAGAATATATCAGTACAGTTTTAGCAAATGCTAAGATGCTTGCTGAAACTCTTAAAAATAATGGATTTAAAATATACTCAGGTGGTACCGATACCCACTTAATGTTAGTTGATTTAAGACCTTTCGGTGTAAAAGGAAATATTGCATCTGATAGTTTATCAAGAGCAAACATAACATGTAATAAAAATGGTATTCCTTTTGATACGGAAAGCCCGATGATAACTTCAGGTATAAGATTAGGATCTCAAGCAGCTACTACAAGAGGCTTTGGATTAAAGGAATTTGAAAAAGTTGGTGAGTTAATAACCAAAACAATTAATGGATTATCCAAAAATCCAAATGATAATAGTACAATTGAAGCTGAAGTGAGAAAAGAAGTTGTTGAATTGTGCTCTAAATTCCCGATTTACAAACACCTAAGATAAATATAAATCATAGTAATGATTTGCCCGTGCGAAAAAAAAGGTGAGACATCTGTTGTTGATTCAAGACCTACCGAAGATGGAACCGCTATAAGAAGAAGAAGGCTTTGCGTGTGTGGGGAGAGATTTACTACATTTGAACGTGTACAGTTTCGAGAACTTGTAATTGTTAAAAAAAATGGAAGAAAATCTGCTTTCGATAGGGATAAACTTTCTAAATCTATTTATATTGCTTTAAAGAAAAGACCAATTGATACTGACACAATTGAAAAATTTATAACAAAAATTTCGAGATCTTTAGAAGAATTAGGGCAAAGTGAAATCACTTCAAATACAGTCGGAACAATGGTAATGGATGGATTGAAAGAATTAGATCCTGTAGCTTATGTTAGATTTGCATCTGTTTATAGAAATTTCAGAGAAGAAAAAGATTTTGTCCAATTTGTAGACAAACTAAATGTCATTAAAAATAAGTAAATCTGATAAGAGATACATGGATTTAGCTATATCTCTTGCAGATGATAGGGTAGGTCTTACAGGTACCAATCCCTCTGTAGGATGTGTAATTGTTAATAAAAATCAAATTATTTCAGTTGGACAGACAGGCTTAGGTGGCACCCCCCATGCTGAAACTGTAGCCATAAAAAATGCAAAAAAAGAAAAATTAAAAGGATCGACCATGTATGTAACTTTAGAACCTTGTAATCATTATGGCAGAACACCACCTTGTACAAAACAAATAATAAAACATAAAATTGACAAAGTTTTTTTTGGAGTTAATGATATAGATACTAGAACTTCAGGAAAAACCAAAAAAATTCTTAATAACTTTAATATAAAAGTAAAAAATAACTTACATATTAAAAAAAATTTAAATCTTTATAGATCGTATTTTTTTTTAAAGAAACAAGATTATCCCTTTATAACAGGGAAAATTGCTTGTACTAAAGATTATTATATCAAAACTAATAAAAAATATATTTCCAATTCACACAGCTTGAATTTCTCCCATTTATTAAGATATAAAAATCAGGGAATTTTAGTTTCAAGTAAAACTGTAAATTCCGATAACCCACAATTAAATTGTAGACTTAATGGACTACTAAAATATTCTCCAACAAGATTTGTTTTAGATAAAAATTTAGATATAAGTCTTACAACTAAATTAGTGCAAACCTCAAAAAAAATTAAGACTTATATTTTTTACAATAAAAGTAATTATAAATTAAAAAAGTTAAAAAAAATGGGAATAAAACTTATTCAAATACAATTAAACCAAAATGACAATTTAGATTTAATATATGTATTGAAAAAAATTAAAAAATTAAATGTATATTATTTATTAGTTGAAGGAGGAATAAAATTAACTAACTATTTTATATTAAATAACCTTTTTAATGAATTTTTTTTGCTTAAATCTGATAATAATATAAATAATAAAAAAAGATTTACTAAATACAAATTTAAAAGTCGTATTTTAAAAATTTTTTCTAAAAAAGAAACAATTAACACTTATCTTGATAAAGATAAGATTATAAAATATTTCTGATGTTTAATGGAATTATATATAATGTAGGAAAAGTAGTAAGAATAGATAAAAGATCTAAAGGTATAAATTTATTTCTAAAATCAAATTTAAAATTATATAAAAAAAAAACTATAGGAATGTCAATATCCTGTGATGGTGTATGTTTAACTTTAATTTCAAAGAAAAAAAATATACTAGAATTTTTTCTTTCAAATGAAACTTTGATTAGATCAAAGTTTAAGACAATTAAAATTGGTGATAAAATCAACTTAGAACAGCCCTTAAGAAAAGGACAAGATATTTCTGGACATATATGTCAAGGCCATGTTGATACAACTGCTAAAGTAATGAATATAAAAAAATCAGATAAAGCACTAATTTTTACTTTTAGGATCATGAATAAATTTGAAATCTATCTAGTTGATAAAGCATCAATTTTGATTAATGGCATATCTCTTACAATATCAAATATTTATAAAAATACTTTTAAAATCTGGGTAATACCTCACACGCTAAAACTCACAAATTTATCTCATTTAAAAATAAATGATTTTGTAAATATTGAAATTGACATTCTTTCCAAATATGTAAAAAAATTTTTAAATGCCAAAAAAAAAATTTAGTAAAATAAGAGAAATTATAAAAACAGCTAGAAATGGCGGCATGTATATATTGGTAGATGATGAAAATAGGGAAAACGAGGGAGATTTAGTATTTTGTGCATCTGATGTAACTCCTAAAAAAATTAATTTCATGGCTAAATATGGAAGAGGACTTATTTGTTTAGCTATAAATTCATCACAGGCAAAAAAATTAAATTTGAATTATATGTCTCCGGTAAACAAATCGAGACACCAAACAGCTTTCACAGTATCTATAGAGGCTAAAAGTGGAATAACAACTGGGATATCAGCTCAAGATAGATCTAGAACTATTAAAATAGCAACAAGAGCAAATGTAAAAAAAAAAGAAATAGTTTCTCCTGGACATGTGTTTCCTATAATTGCAAGAGATGGAGGTGTTTTAGTTAGAGCTGGACACACAGAAGCATCTGTCGATATATCAAAATTAGCAAAAAAAAAGAGTTCAGCTGTAATATGTGAAATTTTGAATGATGATGGCACTATGGCTAAAGGACAAAGTCTAATTAATTTTGCATCAAAACATAATCTTAAAATCGGTAAAATAGAGGATTTAATTGCTTTTAGATTAAAAAGCGAAAAATTTGTTAAATTAAAAAAAAATTCTGAAATAAATTTAAAAAATATAAAATATAAAATTAAAATTTATGAAAATCTGCTTGATGGCTCAGAACATTTTGTACTTCTTAAAGGGCAAATAAAAAAAAATGCTGTTCCTCGTGTAAGAGTAATTTCCTCAAATGTAATTAAAAATTATTTAATTAGCCAAAAACTTCCAAATTCATTTAATAAAACATTAAACTATTTTAAAAAATTTAATAATTGTGTACTAGTTTTTATTAATGATACTAATTTAAAGTCTGTGTCTGAAACTTTAAAGGACTACAAAAATAAACCTTTAAAGAATAAAACAAAAGATAATTTAATCAGAAACTACGGAATTGGTGCTCAAATAATTAAAGATTTGAAAATTAAAAAAATGATACTTATAACTAGTTCACCAAAAAAAGTTATTGGATTAGACGGATATAATATAAAAATTGTAAAACAGGAAATTTTAAAATGAATAAAAAATGCTTAATTGTTATTGCTAATTATTATGAGAATATATCAAACAATCTTTTACAAAGTGCATTAAAATCTATAAAAAACAAGTTATCTTTTAAGATTATTTATGTTCCTGGTGTATTTGAAATTCCAATTACAATCTCAAAAAATATTAAAAAATATGATGGATTTATTGCTTTAGGATGTGTGATAAAAGGTCAAACACCTCACTTCGAATTCATATCAAGCTCTGTAACAGATAACATTCTAAATATGTCAGTTAAAAATAAAAAACCTATAGGCAATGGTATAATTACATGTTTAAATAAAAAACAGGCAATTGCACGTAGTAAAAAGGGCGCTGAAGCTGCAAATGCAATGCTTTCAGTTTTGTCTCAATAGTATTCTAAAATGAAATATAATGGAAAAAATAACCCAAGAGTAATAATAATTCAAAAAATATACAGTAAATTAATAAATAATGATTTAGATTTAAATTTTCCCAAACACAGATATAAAAAATTTATTAAAGATGTTGTTAACGGAACACTTGAGAGAAATGAAGTTATCGACAACGAGATCAATCTACATCTTAAGGATGATATAAATGTAAGACGAATAGACAAAGTTTTTGAAGTAATATTGAAAAGTGCAATATTTGAATTGCTATATAAACCAACAACATCTACAAATATAATTATAAAGGAATATTTAAACGCATCAAATTTTTTTATAGATTTATCACAAACAAAATTTTTAAATGCTGTTTTAGACAAGTTATCAAAAAAAATCAGAAGCTAATGGACGAAAAAGATGTAATTAACTATTTAGGTAAAT
>Ga0208390_1001007_pt1 | contig 10228 bp, 7 predicted proteins | sample Knorr_S7_td_Surf_FD_185594 | JGI IMG/M metagenome (GOLD analysis project Ga0208390, IMG submission 185594) | Marine microbial communities from Southern Atlantic Ocean transect - Knorr_S7_td_SurfaceA_ad_6m_LV_A (SPAdes) (version 2) | ecosystem: Environmental > Aquatic > Marine > Oceanic | place...
ACGCTGAGTCACATCGCTCTACCGAGCGGAAACAGGCTCCCTGGTTATCAGAATGGCATCTGTGGCGAGGGGTTGTAGGTATAACCGAGTCCTACCTATTATTGCTTATTGTTAAAAGGTGTTCAAGGAAACTTGGATACCTTTTTCCTTTTGTGATAAATACATACGTCAGATAGTGTGCCGCGAGGCGGACTTATGCTGTACCCACAGCGTAGCTCATAGAACGGGCATCGGACTTCTATAAAGGAGAAAACAAATGGGAAGACCACTTAATAAAAGACTTTTTGGAGTAGCAGGCACAGGTCCTACAGCTTCAGGAACAGAAATCAAAGTAAATTTTCATAACGGCTCAGCGGTTAAGGAAGGTTACATAGTTAAACAAAAAGGTTCAAAAAGATTTGTAGTAGAGGAAATTGGAACTGGTGGTACATTTACATGTACATTAGCAACAGGTAAATTGCCTGCGGCTTTAGCATCAGGTGAAATGTCAATTTCAGTACAAGGTGCTGATTCAGAAACTTACGGCGTAAGTAAAATTACAGGACGTAAAGTTACTTTGGCAAAACCAAGTGCTACAGGATCGAACGCCTTAGACGGTACATCTTTACAGTACGCTTTGACAGGTGCGGCGGCATCAGGAATCGTTAGAATGGAAGAAGCTGGTGATGATAACACATTATCAGGTACTGACGACGACGATTTTACAGAAGACGCATAATAATTTTTTGGGGGGCTTTTAGTCCCCCAATTTAGGAAACAAAATGTCAAAGAATTTAAATGTTAACAGCGGTAATTATACCATAAGAGTAGCAGACGGTAACACTATTACATTAGATACCGGACCAACTGGTACTACTACCTTAACCGGTAACTTGACTGTTACTGGAACAACTACCACAGTAAATTCTTCCGATCTATCGTTAAAAGATAACATCATAAAAATTAATGATGGCGAAACAGGTAGTGGTATTACATTAAACACAGCTGGAATACAATTTGATAGAGGAACACAACAAGATGCGTTTTTCTTATTCGATGAGCAAACATCACATAACGATCCTGTAACACAAACTGTAAGAGCAGGTACTTTTACGTTTAAAGATAATTCAGGTGCTATAAGAGGAATACTTACAAATAGTATATCAACAGGCGGTGGAGATTTATATCTCATAAACAGCGGTACTGGAGTGATTAATGTTAGTGGAACAAACAATTATGAAACGCAAGTTACAGCAGATGACGATATTCCAAACAAAAAATATGTAGACGATGCTATAACAACAGGTATTCAAACTATCCAGATTACTTCTGTTGCTAGAGGAAATACAGCAGTTAACCTTTTTGATGATAGTTTAGATAACAGCATAAGTGCTATTAGATTTACTGTTGATGGAAATGAAAGAGTCTTAATTAAAAATGATTCAACCGAAATTGAAAGTATTAGTTTTCAAGATAATCTAATTACAACAACATCAAGTGGAGCAGATTTAACTCTAAGCAGTAATGGTAGTCCTTTCGTAAAAATAGACGGATTACTTAGATTACCTCTACAAGACGATAGTTCAGCAGTAACTTATTCACCCACACACGTTGCTGTATATGCCAAAGATCCTGATAAAGGAAAAACGGGAGTGTGGTACAAGAATAAGTATGATCATGAAGATGAATTGATAAGTACTAATAGATCATTGCTTTATAGTATGTTATTTTAAGGAAAGAATATGGCGATTGTAAATAAACAAATAGGTTTAACAGATACAATAATTCATACGGTGCCAGCAGGAAGTAGACACGCAATTACTACTTTGCTTATATGTAATAAGGCGGCAGTAGACACAGGAGGAAGTAATGATACTTCTGTGGACTTACACCTTATTCCAAATGGACAAGCAAAAGGTAATGCTGATCCAAACGCAAACCAAATTTTAAATGATTTGGTGATAGCAGGAGCAGATACGTTTACTTTTGACACTGAAAAAATTGTACTTGAAGGAGGAGATAAAATAGTTGCTGTTAGTCAATCTCCTGCAAACCTAATTGCGACAGTAAGTTATTTGGAAGTATAATGAGATTCATAAAAGCACAAAGAACATCTCGAGGAATCAATGCCGACACCAAAGGCCTGAACATAGATGCTTTGGGACTGGCAACAATTAATACTGATAAAGCATTAATACCACCGAAAGGTGATCAAAATGCTAGACCTTTTACTCCTGTAGAAGGAATGTTGAGATACAATACAGATGTTACAAACTTTGAGGTATATCAAAATAGTGCTTGGAAACCTATAAGATTTAAAGAACCTATTACAATTACACAACAAAATTTAGGTAACGGTAACGGAACAGAAACTACATTTGGTCCGTTAGATTCAGGAGATAGTTTTTATCCTGTACCTATTTCAGAAAACAACATATTAGTAACTATTGAAAACGTTTTTCAGTTAGCTACAACTAACTACACATTAGTACAAAATCCTTCCTCAGGACCAGGCGCACCCTATGCCGCAGGTTGGTATCTTGTGTTTGGTACTCCTGTACCATCAGGTAAGCCTGTACAAGTGCTACATAACTTCGACAAGTAATACAATAAATACAGTTGTAGAATCGAGGGAAATAATATGGTACAAGTAGCCCGTATAGCTGGTCAGCTTTTACAAGACAACTTACAACGTGAACTTGCCGACTTGGCATTTGATACGGATCTATTGGTTGTAAAAAGAGATAATACTTTAGGTATCAATACAACTACAACTCCAAGAAATTTAACAATAAACGGAACAATGAGAGCCGCATCTGGTAGCACAGATCCAGATGTAATATTCGGAAACAGTTTTTCCGTAGGTAACTTAACAGTAGCAACTACAGGAATATCAACACCAAGTGGTGATGTCAATATACTATCAACACATCCTCAAGGATATATAAAAACTAACGGAATAGGCAGTAATAATTTTGCTGTAAGAGATGACGGTATTAAAGCATTACAAACTAACGGTAGTGTAGGAATACGTTCAGAAGTATATGACGGACAAACAGCCGCATGGAATTCAAATGGCAACTATGGTAATTATTGGTATCCTGGACCAATTAACTCCGCTAGTTCTCCACCAAATGATGGAACTAGATTATATGACATAGCTGAATCAATAAGATTAAGAGGCTCGCCTTTTACAGCACAAGAACTAGAAGTATTTGATTGGGACGATGATGGAAATATTTTAGCGGACGATGTTTTAAAGACAGGCACATTGAATACTGCTTATAGTGGAAGTACTGCTTTTCCTGCTACTAGAACATTAGGAGATCATCCTAGACCAGATAAATTAAAAGCATATATAGAATCTGTGTTGCCAAGAAGTGCTCCTAAAAAATTACAGCTAGACACAGGTAGTACACTAACAGTTACTGGAAATGTACACGCCACAGGAAATATAACTTACGGAGGTACTTCATTAACTATAGGTGATGACTCAACAGACACCGCACAATTTTTTAGTGATTTTCATAACGACATAGTACCAGACCAAGATAATGTTTTCCATATAGGAAAAGATGATGACAGTACTGGTGGAGCAAAAAGATTTAGAATTAATGTCAATACATTAGTTGCTGACACGGTTCAAGCAAACGGATTGATTTATCAAGGAATTGAAGTTTCAAAAAATGTAGGAATTATCTTTGTATCAAATGGAAATGGTAAAGATACTAATGAAGGAAATAATCCAGGCGGACCTTTTGCTACAATTACAAAAGCATTAAGCGTAGCAAATGAAAATTCAATAATTTATATCTATCCAGGAACGTACCAAGAAGCATTTCCTATGACAGTTCCAAGAGGTGTAACGATCCAGGGAGACAATATTAAAAATGTAGAAATTATACCTACATCAGCTACACAAAGCAATGATTGTTTTAAATTAAATCCGGATGCTACTATAGAAAATTTAACTATTAAGGATTTTTATTATGATTCAGGCAACGACAAAGGTTATGCTTTTAGATTAGTTGACAATTATAATATAGGAATAATAAATCAAGAAATAGGAAGATCTCCTTATATTAGAAACTGCACTGTAATTACAAAGGGCACCACAACATCAGCAAGTGACCCAAGAGGATATGCGTCAGCAGACGCTGGAAGAGGAGCTTTAATTGATGGTTCTGTCGCACTACAGAACAGTAGATCAGCAAGTGTATTATTCCACGCTGTCACTTTTATTACGCCAGGGGTTACAGGACTTGTAGCTAAAAGTGGAGTAAGAGTTGAATGGCTGAATAGTTTTACATATTTTGCTGAGACAGGAATAAAATTAGAACAAGGATCAGGAAGAACAGCACCTGATGGTAGTACAGTATATGGTTGTGAACTTAGAAGCATAGCTAGTGCTAACGTATATGGTAACAAAGGTTTGGTTGCTGATGGAGCAAATAATTTAGCTTACCTTATTAATCATAATTTTGCTTATATAGGCGCAGGTAAAAATGTTACTAATGACAATACACTTACTATCCAAGCAAATGAAGTAGTTACTACAAATAATGCTAAAGCGTATTACACAACACAGGATCAAAGAGGAAACTACAGAGTAGGAAATAATTTTTTAGTAGACTTAGAAAATGGTAGAACAAGTTTTGATATTGAAAGTATTTTTGCTAGTAATTCTACAGTAAGAATAAAAGATGATAACGGAACAGTTACATTATCACCAGGTCAGATAGCTATGGATAATATCTATATCCAAGGAAATACTATTGAAGCCACAAGATCAGCACTGGATTTAAATAGTGCTGGCTCTATCAAATTTCAAGACAATGTTACTATGCCAAGTGCTAGTATGACTGGTAATTTTACTATTGGTGGATCTTTAAATACAATAGGTAATTCACCAACTGATACAGTTGATTTCAATACGCCTATAAGTCAAGCATTTGTTCCAGGAGACACTGAAGGACAAAAACTAGGCACACCTACAAACAGATGGGCTGAATTAAATTCTGTATCTGCTAACATAAACACGATTAGAATTCAGACAGGACAAATTGGAACTAACGAAACTAATGCTAATTTGAATTTACAAAGTACAGGTACAGGAAAAATAAAATTTGATAATGTAAGATTCAAGAGCAACATAGTTGATTCAAGCACGGGTGATCTTATTATAAAACCAACTACTGAATTAAAAATTGATGCGACGGGAGAACTAAGATTACCAAAAGGAGAAACTGCTCAACGTCCAGCTACGCAAGGTGGTATAAGATTTAACACAAATTATAACGGCTTTGAAGGAACATCTGTTAGCGGATCTGTTAGCTTACAAGGTATATATGATTCAGACAGAGACACCTATTTAGACTTGTCAAATAACCAATTTAATTTTGTTACAGGAGGACAAACTAATCATACTCTAAACGGAACATTGCTTGAAAGTACAGGATTTAGTTCAGATCATAAATTATCTATAGATGGAAATGTTGTGTCTACGGATCAGCAAGACGGAACATTTCAACTTAAATCTAACGGCACGGGTAAAACAATTATTGGCGATTTACAGTTTCAAGAAAGTAATCTATTTAATGACTCAAACAGTAACTTTATTTTTAATTTAACAAATACTAACAATCAAGCGTATTTAAAATTTGATAATGTTAATGGATTGATTCCTCCATTAGGTAACACAGCACAAAGACCTACAAGTCCTGAAATAGGTAATACTAGATATAATACACAACTAGAAAGAGTAGAAACTTGGAACGGAACTAGCTGGATAAATGCGGCGGGCGAGGTTGAAAGTATACTTGCTGGTGACGTTGAAGAATTAGCCTATTTATTCAACCTTATCTTAGATTAATTACATTATTCACATAAATAAGTATAATGCAACAAAGAGCAGGCCAAGCTGTTGCAGTACAAACTGTGGTTAGCCGGCAAAGAGCAAATGCTGTAAATCGGGCTAGAGGGACAGGATCCCCGTATTGAGGAGTAGATATGGCAATCGGTCGTATATCCGGTCAGCTCTTGAAGTCAAATCTTACGCGAAATGGTGTAGATTTAGCTTTTGAGACAGACCTTTTATATTTAGATGTAACAAATCGCAGGATAGGCGTAAAGACAACATCACCTCAATATCCATTAGACATTAACGGCGTTGCCCGTGTTACAGATCTAGAAATAACCAATAACACATTCCAAGTTGGAAACATTACGCTTAATGGTTCTACAAACACTATTTCTACATCTGCTCAAGAATTTAGCATTGCTACAGCTGATAATACTATTGTAGGTAACAGAGTATTGGTAGGCGATTTAGAAATCAATAATAATCACATTGAAAATACAAATACAAATAATGATTTGTTTATTAGAGCAAACGGTACAGGTAATATTAATGTAATAGGTAACACTAACATTAATGGTAATTTACATGCTACAGGTAATATCTCAGCAGATGGTAATATTACTTTAGGTGATGCTGACACTGATAGCATTTTTATTAATGCTGATATTGCTAGTGATATCATGCCAGATGTTGATAACACATATGATATAGGTAAGGTAGGAAAACGTTGGGCTACTGGTAGATTTGCTAACGTAACAACTAACACATTAACAACAAACGATTTAGATTTTGGAAGCATTGATTTAATTTCAGTGCCAGGTAACATAATATATGTGGCTACCAACGGTGGAGATACAAAAACAGGAACACATCCACAGGATCCTGTTAGAACTATTGCGAAAGCATTAACACTTGCTTCATTGGGAGATACTGTTTACATTTATCCAGGACAATATCAAGAAGCATTTCCATTAAATGTCCCTCTTGGTGTTACTGTTAGAGGACACAGTTTAAGATCAGTTGAAATTTCTCCAACAAGTGGATCTCAAAGTAATGATGCTTTTTTATTACAGGGAGACTCTGCTGTAGAAGATTTAACTATTAAAGATTATTATTACAATTCAGGAAGCGATACAGGTTATGGATTTAAATTTGCTCCTAACTTTAGAGTGTATTTAAGATCTCCATACATTAGAAACGTTACTGTAATTACAAAAGGAACTACCACTTCAACAGCAGATCCAAGAGGATTTGATTCAGGTGATGCTGGAAGAGGAGCATTGTTAGATGGAAGCATAGCAAACAGTGATTCAAGAGAAGCATCCATGTTGTTTCATGCTGTTACATTTATCACTCCAGGACAAACAGCTTTAAAAATAACCAACGGCTCAAGGGTAGAATGGCTAAACTGTTTTACATATTTTGCGGATAAGGGAATACACATTGTTGACGGAGCATCTGGACTTAAAGGTGACGGTAAAACAAAAATAAAATATAGTGGCTTGTCAGGATCAGCACCAGGAGCAGGAAATACAATTACACTTTATAATGCGGCAGGATCTCAACTAGCAACAGCAACTATAGAATCCGTAGCAACTAATGAAGTTATTATAGACGGTAAACCAACAGGATTTATTACACCATTAAGTAGAGCAAAGAAAACTGTAACAGCAGTTGGAAATGCTCAAATTACAACATCTAGTCCAGTTAAGTTTGGATCTGGAATGGGTCTTTTAGATGGATCCGGAGACAGATTTAGTATTACAACATCTTCAGACTTTGGTTTTGGTACTGGAGACTTTGATGTTGAGGCTTGGATTTATATTTCAGACGATACAGGTACAGAATCATTATTTGATTTTAGAGCAGGTAGTGATACTGATAACGGATTACATGTTTATTTTGTAGACAGAAAGCCAAAGGTATACATAGGAAATACAGAAATTTTAGCACCAAATGTCACGCTTACAAATACTACTTTTTATCATGTAAGTGTAACAAGAGTTGGAAATACTTTGAGCTTGTTTATTGACGGATTATTACAACAAAATATAGTAAACACTACTGACCTAGGTACAACCAAACCTTTAATTATAGGATCTAAGTTTGACGGAAGTTCAAGCGACTGGCAAGGCAGAGTAGATGATGTTAGAATAAGAAAAGGTACAGGTGTAAGCTCTGCTCCTGGATCAGCACCGACTGCTCCAAAAGTAGTTGACCAATATACTGTTTTAAAATTAGACTTTAACGGTGATAATGGAAGTCAATCAATTATTGACGATGATACATTTATACAAGACATTAGATTCAACAACGGAGCAACAGCAACAGCATTAACATTAATTGATCAATCCGACTTTGGTGGAGAAATAAGATCAATTGCTAGTGCCAGTGTATATGGAAATTACGGAATATACGGTGATGGACCAGGCGTGATAGTATATGCTATTGGAATGAATCTAGCATACATTGGTACAGGTAAAGATGTAACCAATGATACAACACAAGTCATACAAGATAATGAGGTCACAGCGTTGAATGGTGCTAACATCTATTTTAGCACAGTTGATCACAAAGGAGATTTTAGAGTTGGAGATTTATTTAGAGTAAATCAATCAACAGGAGAAGTTACTTTTACTAACGCAGAATTTTTGTTTAATAACAACCAAGGAATAACTTTTACCGACGGAGTAAACACAACAATTATCGACGGAACCAAAGTAGAATCTGGTGCTATAAGGATTACAGGAAACACAATATCAAGTACAAGTGGTGATATAAATTTAAATAGTTCATCTGGAACTATTAACTTATTAGACAATGTTGCTATTACAGGAAATTTAGATGTTACCGGAAATGTAAGTGTTGGCGGAAATATTACATTAGGTGATGAAGCTACTGATACAATAGATATCCAAGCTAGAATTGCTAGTGATATTGTTCCAAGCGTAGATAATACTTACAAATTAGGAACTAACTTATTAGCTTGGTCCGAATTAAATGTAGGAAAAGTTGTTGTTGATGATATCACAATAGATAATGACACAATTCAATCTACAGGAAGTGATGGAAGTATTAATCTTGTTCCAAACGGATCCGGAAAAGTTGTAATTGATAATTTAAAATTTGATTCCAATATTATTTCTAATGATAGTGGAGATATTGTTTTAGATCCTAGCAGTGAATCTGTACAGATTGATAGCACAGGAGCATTGGTATTACCTAAAGGAACCACAGCCCAAAGACCTGGATCAGCTATCACAGGAATGATAAGATACAATACAGACACAAACGTCTTTGAAGCATATGATGGACAGTGGACTGAATTAGGTGGTGTATACGATGATGACAGAGATACTTACATTACACCAGAACTAACACCTGGCGCAGATGACGATACAATACGCTTTTATGCTGGTGGATCTGTTGTAGCGGACGTCACAGCAAATAGGTTTGACATTAAAAAATTAGAAGTAGATGACATATCTGTATCAGGAAACACGCTACAAACCATAACAACCAATCAAAATTTGGTGTTAACAGCAAATGGCGGCGGATTTGTTTCAATAGAAAACTTTAGTTTTAACGGAAATCAGATAACTAATACTATAGACGGTGCTGTTACTACATTAAAACAGACAGGTACTGGATATTTTAAAATTGACGGTACTGGTGGATTTGTAATACCTGTAGGTACAAACGCTAATAGACATCCAACTCCTGTAACAGGAATGATGAGATATAACAGCGTAGCTGACAGGGTTGAAATTTACGATATAGGTGGTAACTGGGTATCAGTTGCTGGTTCAACTGGTGCTGTTTCGTTTAACGATGCGGAGGAAATAGCTATCAAACTTGCTTTGACAATTTAGGATAAAAAAATATGGCAACAAATTTTAGAAACATAGTAGGAAAAGACATAGGAACGCAGAGAGTGGCGGTATACACAACACCTTCGGCAACTAGCACTACAATTATAGGAATGAACATAGCAAACTTAACTGATTCAATGGTAAATTGTACACTAGAGTTAGGTGACGAAGGAAGCACTATTGGTACATTAATTAGAAATATGCCAATAGCACCAAACACAGCAATGAAACCAATAGGTAAAGGTGAGAAAATTGTTATGGACGCAAACAACGTTTTATATGTAACTGCGAGTCAAACAGCATCATTAGATGTTATACTCAGCATAGTGGAGATAGTATAATGGCTGATACATTTTTAGGACAAAGCATTACTGATATGGTTGCCCAAACCGATCAGAGATTCTTTTATGGATTACGAAGAACAGCAGATGGTGAACTTTTTATTGCTAAAATAGATCAACTACAGGCAAATGATAGTTTAGTTGTAAACAATGAAGGTGATCCAACACAAAATTAT
>Ga0208390_1001009_pt1 | contig 10218 bp, 10 predicted proteins | sample Knorr_S7_td_Surf_FD_185594 | JGI IMG/M metagenome (GOLD analysis project Ga0208390, IMG submission 185594) | Marine microbial communities from Southern Atlantic Ocean transect - Knorr_S7_td_SurfaceA_ad_6m_LV_A (SPAdes) (version 2) | ecosystem: Environmental > Aquatic > Marine > Oceanic | place...
TGTTTCACTCCAGTTTTTTGCTTGGCTAGGATTTATCTCGTGAGCACCTCTAATTTTTTGTATTTTTTTCATGATTTAGGAGCTTGCAATTATTTTTTCTTTTTTTGAAGCCATTTCCTTAATCTTTATTCTTACTTTTTTTTCTAATTGATCGACTATTTGATCGTTACTTATTTTCTCATCTGGAGTTCCGTCAACGTAAATTAAACTTTTTGGACTTGCTCCAGTAAGGCCTACGTGAGCCGCCTTAGATTCGCCAGGACCATTAACATAACAGCCTATGACTGCGACATCGATACTTTCTTTTATATCTTCAAGCCTCACTTCTAACTCATTCATCGTTTTAATGACATCAAAGTTTTGCCTAGAACAACTTGGACAAGCAATAAAATTTATTCCTTTTTTTCTTAGTTTTAAAGATTTGAGTATGTCAAATCCAACTTTTATTTCATTGACTGGATCTGAGGCTAAAGAAACTCTAAGCGTATCTCCAATTCCTTCTTTTAATAATTGGCTGATTGCTATTGTTGATTTAACGGTACCAGACCTAAAGCCTCCTGCCTCTGTTAAACCAAGATGTAGTGGTTGATCTATTTCTTTTGCAATTAAACGATAACTTTCGGTCATTAAATCTATATCGGATGCTTTGATACTTAACTTAAAGTTTTCAAAGTTATTTTTCTTCAAAATTTCAACGTGGCCCATAGCTGATTCAACTAAGGCTTCGGGGCAAGGTTCTCCGTATTTCTTTTGGAGTTTTTTTTCAAGCGACCCTGCGTTTACTCCTATTCTTATTGGGATATCATGATCTTCGGCACATTTTATTACAGCATTTACTTTTGTTTCCGATCCTATATTTCCTGGATTAATTCTCAAACAATCAGCTCCTGCCTTAGCGACTTCCAATGCAATTTTATAATCAAAATGAATGTCAGCTATCAAAGGGACGTTTGTTAATTTTTTAATTTCTTTAAAAGCCTCTACCGAAGACATTGTAGGCGTAGAAACTCTAATTAAATCGGCCCCGGCGGTTTCAAGGGAGGTTATTTGGTTTACTGTGGCTTTAACATCTTCGGTATCAGTATTTGTCATGCTCTGAACTGAGATGGGAGAGCTGCCGCCAACCGCTACCTTGCCAACGAAGATTTTTTTCGATTTTCTTCTTTTAATTTCAGTTTTTTTCGACATCATATCCATTTATTGTATAGAAAGAAGCAAAATTTGAACTTCTATTTATAAATTTTTTAAAATTCAATTCTTTGTCAGAAATAAATATTTTCACTGCCGGAGCATATCCTACTTTAAAGGAGAATGGCGGAACGCCTCTAAGCTCATAGGAACCTGTTTGCATAAGTTCGTAAAGCAATCTTTCATTTTTATCTTCTAATACAATCCAACTTTCTCCTACTATCTCTAAGTTTAGCTTCAAAGGTATATCTTCTAGGGGAGTAAAATTAGAGTACTTTTCCTCGGAATCTTCCTGAATTAGCTTTTCTGGTAAAGACTCATAAATTTTTGCTTCTTGATCAGAGCTTAAATCAAAATTTTCTAAAAGTAATTCTTCACTATTTATATCCGATGAAGTTATTTCAGTTGAAGGGTTTGAAAAAATAAAGAATAAAAAAAGTCCAACTGCAAAAAGAGATCCAAAAGAAACTAGAAAATAGTTATTCAAATTTTTAGATTTAAGAGCTTCTCTTTTTTTTGTATCCTTATCTTCATTTTTTTTCTTTTTTTTAGAAATATAACTTTCGTAATCCTTGAGACATTCATCTGCATTGACTTCGAGAAGATCAAAATATTTTTTTATATGAAATTTCGTATAAACCGCTGGAGGAAGCTTTTTGAATTTTTCTTTTTCTAAATTGTTTAAGAAAGCTACAGGAACATTAATAGCCTTAGAAGCTTCCTCTATTGATAAATTTTTTATTTTTCTGACCTCTCTGATTTTAGAGATCCAAGCTTTTTTCATATTTAGTCGAAAATTTTCGACATTATATCAATTTCTCTTATCGCTGAGTCAGGTGAATCTGAACCATGAACTGCATTTTTAGATAGAGATTCTGCAAACTTTGCTCTTAGAGTCCCTTCTTCGGCATCTTCTGGATTAGTGGCTCCCATAAGTTTTCTATATCTTGAAATCGCATCTTCTCCTTGTAATATCTGAACAACTGAAAAATCTGAAGTCATAAATTCAACTAGTTCAGAAAAGAATGGTCTTTTTGCATGCTCCGAATAAAAATCTTCTGCAATTTTTTTTGATAATTTTATTCGTTTTGAATTAATAATTTTTAAGCCATTAGATTTAATTAACTTATTGATATCCTCAACAAAAAAATTTTTTACAGCGTCAGGCTTTATTATGCAAAGTGTTTTTTCCATTGTTTAATCTAATTCATCTATCCATGTCGCTTGGATTGCTTCTAAGATTCTCTCATTACATTTTTCAAAGTCATCTTCAAACCCTTTAATATTAAAAACTAAATATCTTAAGTCTGTGAAAAGAATTTTCTCAGGATCTATGTCAGAGTGGTTCTCGATTAACTCATCGACAATCTCATACGTATCGGTCCATTTCATTATTTAATTAAGAATTAAGCTTTTTGAAAAAGCTCTTGATCAATGCTGAAACTTTCTCCACAACCACACTGAGCTGAAATGTTAGGATTATTAAAAATTAGCTCAGAATTTAGTCCATTTTGGACATAATCAAGTTCTGTTCCCTTCAAAAAAATAAAACTTTCTTTGCCTATGAATAAATTTATATCAGAAAAGTTACCAGAGTAGTCATCTTGCTCTCCTTCTTTTACTAAACTGAGATCATAAGCATACCCTGAACACCCAGAAGTTTTAACCGTAATCCTTACTCCAGTAGATTTATCTTTCTTTAGTAATTTTGTAATATGATTAACTGCGCTTTCCGAAAAACTAAAGTCATTATTTGAAATAGTATTTTGCATTGAACCAGTATCCTTTTCTTTCTTTGGGTGAATTTCAGAAACCATATTAATTGTATATTTTGGAATTTCAATAGTTAAATCTTTGTCACCTACCAGAGTTTGACAGCTCAGTCTTGAATTAGGCTCCAATCCCCAAGCCTTATCTAAAAGATCCTCTTCATCGTCTGTTGATTCATTTAAAGTTTCAAAGCCTTCTCTAAATATTACATGGCATGTAGTACAAGCACATGATAGCTCGCATGCGTGTTCAATATCTATTGAGTTATCGAGAAGGTTTTCACAAACAGATTTTCCCGCTACAGATTCAAATTCTGCTCCGTCAGGGCAAAGTTCCTCGTGAGGTAATATTTTTATTTTGGGCATTAATCATTATTTCTTCGACTTTTAAAATCATCTATAGCACGATGAATAGCTTCTTCTGCTAGAACGCTACAATGAATTTTAATTGCCGGAAGTTCTAAAATATCAACAATTTCTTGATTAGAAATTTTTTGAGCCTCTTCCAAAGTTTTGCCTTTAAGCATATCAATCAATTGACCGCTGGATGCTATTGCAGAGCCACATCCATAAGTTTTGAACTTTGCATCTACAATTACATTCTTGTCATCAACATTTTCACATTTAATTTGAAGCTTCATTACATCACCACAAGCAGGAGCTCCAACTATCCCTGTCCCTACCCTATGGAAGTCTTTGTCGCCGGGCTTCCACCTGCCAACACTAGCTCCTTCTGGATTCTTTAATGTTTTTTCAAATTTATCTACAACTTTTTGCGAATAAGCCATATTTACCTCACCATAATAATTCTTTTACGCCCACTCTATTTTATCTAAATCTACGCCATCTTGATACATTTCCCATAGAGGAGATATTTCTCTAAGTTGGGAAACCGAATCTTTAACAAGGTTAATTGTAAATTCAACTTCCTCTTTTTTAGTGAACCTTCCGAAAGAAAACCTAATAGAGCTATGAGCTAATTCATCAGGTCTACCCAAGGCTCTTAGGACATAAGACGGCTCTAGGCTTGCCGAAGTGCAAGCAGAACCAGAAGAAACTGCGATGTTCTTTAAAGCCATTATTAGAGACTCCCCTTCAACAAAGTTGAAAGAAAGATTAAAAATTCCAGGATATCCAGTTTCCAAGCAACCATTAATGTAAATTTCTTCCATGTCTTTTAATCCGTTCCACAAAAGATCTCGAAAAGAAGAAATGGTTTTAAAATCATTTTTCATTTCTGAATTAGCTAATTTAAAGGCCTCACCCATACCAACAATTTGATGTGTTGGTAATGTTCCTGCTCTAATACCTCTCTCCTGACCTCCACCATGAAAAAGTGGTTGTAATCTTATTCTAGGCTTTCTTCTAACATACAATGCGCCGATCCCTTTGGGACCATAAATCTTATGTGCCGAAAAGGACATAAGATCTATTTTTAATTTTGAGAGATCAATGTTAACTTTTCCTGCGCTTTGTGCCGCATCGACATGAAATATAACTCCCTTATCTCTGCATAATTCTCCAATTTCATCTATGTCATTCAGAACGCCAATTTCATTATTAATGTGCATCAAACTTACTAGCGATGTGTCATCTCTTAGGTTGTTTTCAATAGATTCAAGAGAAACTAGACCCTTTTCATTAGTTTCAAGATATGTAACTTCGAATCCTTCACTCTCAAGCTGTCTGCATGTATCTAGAACAGCTTTATGTTCTATTTTTGAAGTAATAATATGTTTACCCTTATCCTTATAAAAATATGCTGCACCCTTTATAGCTAGGTTATCCGACTCAGTAGCACCAGAGGTCCAAATTATTTCACGAGGATCGCAATTTAAAAGTTCAGCAACATTAATTCTAGCTTCTTCAACAAGCTCTTCTGCCTGCCATCCAAAAGCATGAGATCTTGATCCAGGATTTCCAAAATTACCATCTATAGATAAGCAAGACTTCATCTTTTCTATTACCCTCTGATCAACAGGGGTAGTAGAGGCGTAATCGAAATACAGAGGTTTCATTGTCATATTATGTTGCTTAAAAAGTTAAATACAATAGAAGGTACATCATTAATATTCAAAATAATAACCTTATTATATCATCGAATTAAGGTACAATCTAATTAAATGGTTTTTTTTTAAGAGCCATTGAATATCTCAATAATTATTGAAATATAGAGGTTTTTAAGTATATAATCAGATTTTAACTCTGTAATTAAAGGTACATAAAAAAATAAATTATTGCTATGGACAAGAAATATTTATTTAAAAGGAACAATATTTGGTGGGTTAAAGTCGCTGTACCCAAAAGATATAGAGAAGAATTAGGTTACGATCTAAGACAAACTACCGGTGAAAAAGACTTAGAAAAAGCCCTTCTTGTTAGAGATATAATAGTTTCTGAACTCAAATCTCATTTCGAAAAAAATCCAAAATTTGATACTGATAATAAAGATTTTTTACAAAAAACAGATATATCGGACCCTCAATATTTTCACAAGGTTGTAGATTGTCAATATGCATGTCCGGCACACACCAATGTCCCTGAATATATAAGATTAATAGCTCAACAAAAATACACTGATGCTTATATGTTGAATTGGGAATCGAATGTTTTTCCAGGAATTTTAGGAAGAACATGTGATAGACCTTGTGAGCCAGCTTGTAGAAGGACAAGAACACATGACAAACCGGTTGCAATTTGCAGACTTAAGAGAGTTACTTATGACAATAAAGGCGACATTGAAGATTTATTGCCAGAAGTCCCAGTTGTAAAAAATGGAAAAAAAATTGCTTTAATAGGTGCGGGTCCTGCATCTTTAACTGTGGCTAGAGATTTGCTGCCGTTAGGATATGAATGCACAATTTTTGAAAAGGATTCAAAACCAGGTGGTTTGATGAGGACTAACATACCCTCTTTTAGATTACCTGAATCAGTTTTAGATGAAGAAGTTTACAGAATTGTAAAAATGGGCGCAGAATTGAAAACTAATTCTTATATAGATGATCTTGAGCCTTTAATAAATAAATACGATTCAATATTTATTGGAACAGGCGCTCCAAAGGGAAAGGACTTAAATCTCCCTGGCAGAAAGGAAGCTTCTGAAAATATTCACATTGGTATCGATTGGCTAACAAGTATTGCTTTTGAACATACAAAAGAAATAGGTAAAAGAGTTTTAGTTATAGGAGGGGGTAATACTGCTATGGATTGTTGCAGATCCGCAGTTAGATTAGGTGCTAAAGATGTAAAAGTAACTGTAAGAAGTCCCTTTTCAAGAATGAAAGCTTCTGACTGGGAAATTGAAGAAGCTATGGAAGAAGGTATTCCAATTTTGGACAATACAAGCCCTAAAGAATTTCTTCTAGATGAAAATGGAAAATTAACAGGTATGAAGTTTGACAAAATGGTTGAAAAAGACATTGATGGTGTTTCTAAACTAGTTCCAAGTGGAGAAGAAGTAGTTTATGAGTGCGATGATGTACTCTTAGCGATTGGCCAAGATAATGCGTTCCCTTGGATTAGAAAAGACATTGGTATTGAATTCGGTGAATGGGACATGCCTGTAGTAGATAAAACTACTATGCAGTCTTCTCATCCTAAAGTTTTCTTTGGTGGAGACGCAGCTTGGGGTCCTGAAAATATTATTTGGGCAGTAGCTCACGGACATCAGGCAGCAATTTCTATAGATAATTTTTGTTCAAATGTTGATTTGCTTAACAGACCAGACCCTATAACAAACCTAGTTAGTCAAAAAATGGGGATTCACGAATGGTCTTATGATAACGATATATCGCAGGCCAAGAGATTCGAAGTGCCACATGCAGATCTTTCTAAAGCTCTTGATGATTTAAAAATGGAAGTCGAACTTGGGTTTGATGAAAAGCTTGCTCTAGAAGAAGCGCAAAGATGCTTAAACTGCGACATGCAAACCGTTTTCGAGGATGACTTATGTATCGAATGTGATGCTTGCGTAGATATTTGCCCCACAGATTGTATTAATTTTATCGATAATGATACTGAACAAGAGATCAGAGGTAAGTTAAGGGTGCCAGCATTAAATCTTGATCAAAGTCTATACGTGTCCGGTGAGCTGAAAACTAAAAGAAGAATGGTTAAAGACGAAGATATGTGCGTTCACTGTGGCCTTTGTGCTGAAAGATGTCCAACCGGTGCTTGGGATATGAAAAAAAATACTTATATTGAAGGGCACACTTTGAATAATAAGATTAAGGTCAAAGAAGTAGCCTAATGTTCAATCCTAAAGTACTAGATTCAATACAATCTACTAATGATTTTGTAATTAAATTTGCAAACGTTAATGGAACTGGCTCAGCAAGTGCAAATCAAATGTTTGCTAAGGCGATTTTTAGAATGGGCATTCCAGTTAGTCCGAAAAATATTTTTCCTTCTAATATTCAGGGATTGCCAACATGGTTTGAAGTCAGAGTAAGTGAAAAAGGATACTTGGGGCAAAGAGGTGGAGTTGATATTTCAGTAGCAATGAATCCTCAAAGCTACTCCAAGGATATAGAAGAAATATCTGAAGGTGGCTATCTTTTATATGACTCAACTTGGAAAAGAAATTTCAACAGAGATGACATTAACATTATTGAGATTCCATTGACTCAGCTATGTGTCGATACCTTTAAAAATCCAAAACAAAGAGCGCTTTTCAAAAATATTGCTTATGTTGGTGCATTATCTGCTTTGATGGAAATTGAATATGAAGTTTTAGAATCAATTATTTCAGAACAATTTATTAATAAACCTGCCTTGATAGAACCAAACATCAAGGCATTAAATTTAGGAAGAAACTATGTTCTTGAAAACTTGGATTATCCAATAGGAATAAAATTATCAAGAAAAAATCTTCTAGAGAATAAAATTCTTATATCTGGAAACGAAGCAGCTGGTCTAGGCGCAGTATATGGTGGAGCTACATTTTGTTCTTGGTACCCTATCACCCCCTCCACTTCTCTTGCCGAAGGTTATGAAAAATATGCAAAAAAATACAGAGTTAATGAAAAAAGTGGGAAAAACCTTTATGCAAGTGTACAAGCTGAAGACGAGCTTGCTGCTGTTGGAATGGCCATAGGGGCTAACTGGAACGGTGCTAGAGGTTTTACAGCCACGAGTGGTCCAGGAATTTCTTTAATGAGTGAATTCTTGGGTTTAGCTTATTTTGCTGAAATTCCTCTAGTAGTTTTTAATGTGCAAAGAGGTGGTCCCTCCACAGGCATGCCAACAAGAACGCAACAATCAGACGTTTTAGCCTGCGCATATGCTTCTCATGGAGATACCAAACATGTGTTACTTTTCCCAGCAGATCCTAAAGATTGTTTTGATTTTTCTGCGAAAGCATTTGATCTTGCTGACCAACTTCAAACTCCAGTATTTGTTGTCAGTGATTTAGATATGGGTATGAATGATTGGGTTTGTGACAAGTTTGAATGGGACGATACTGTTTCTTACAACAAGGGAAAAGTTTTAGATTATGAAGCGCTTGAGAAAATTGACTCTTTCGGAAGATATCTGGACTCTGATAATGATGGTATTTGTTACAGAACCTATCCGGGCACCCACCCTGAAAAAGGAGCTTATTTTACTAGAGGAACTTCACATGACGAATATGCTAGATATACTGAAGATGGAAATATAAATGCACAAACTCTCACAAGATTGATGAGAAAATTTAGAACTGCTACAGATTTAGTTCCTGAGCCAATAATTGAAATTAATGGTGAAGATAGTTGTGGGGTAATTTATTACGGCAGTTCAAAACCTGCTGTATTAGAAGCCAAAGATATATTGAAAACTAAAAATATTAATTTAGATCTGATGCAAATTAGGTCTTTTCCTTTTAATCTTGATGTTTGGGAGTTCATTGCTAATCATGATCGAATTTATGTTGTTGAGCAAAATAGAGATAGTCAAATGAGAACTTTAATTATGGCTGAAGGAGGAATTTCCGCAGAAATTTTAAGGCCGCTAGTTCATTTCACTGGTGACCCAATTGAAGCTTCCTATATTGTGAATAAAATTTCGGAGAGAGAAGTTAATTACAAATCTCATAAGAATATTAAAGAAAGATAAAAATGTCATTTAAAAAACCAATTAATCATCACCCTAGACTTGAAGTAAATCAACTTGGGCTAACCAGAAGAGATTATGAAGGTGCCATATCTACTTTGTGTGCTGGTTGTGGTCATGATTCTATCAGTGCATGTATTATTGAGGCTTGTTTTCAGTTAAATATTGAAGCTTATAAAGTTGCAAAATTATCTGGTATAGGTTGTTCTTCAAAAGCTCCTGCATACTTTCTAAATCAATCACATGGATTTAACTCAGTTCATGGCCGTATGCCATCTGTTGCTACTGGAGCAAATTGTGCAAATGGAGATTTGCTTTATTTAGGAATATCAGGCGATGGTGACAGTGCATCTATAGGTATTGGTCAGTTCATCCATGCGATTAGACGTCAGATTAATATGGTCTATTTTGTAGAAAATAATGGAACCTATGGTTTAACTAAAGGACAATTTTCTGCAACTAACGATCTCGAATCAAAAAATAAATATGGGGAAGATAATCTTTTCAAACCAATTGATTTAGCATCTATGGCAATTCAATTAGGAGCAAGTTATGTAGCAAGAAGTTTTTCTGGTGATAGAGATCAACTCATTCCTCTTATTAAAGGAGCTATTCAACATAAAGGTTTTGCTTTGTTAGATATCATAAGCCCATGTGTAACCTTTAATAATCATGATACTTCAACAAAAAGTTATGATTACATAAGAAACCACAACGAAGCAGTAGGAAAAACGGATTTCGTTCCTCTAGGCGAAGAAATTACGACTTCTTATGCTTCAGGATCATCGGTTGAAGTTAACCTTCATGATGGATCTAAAATTTCTCTAGAAAAAGTAAATTCTAAATTCGATCCAACCGATCAAGGAAAATCACTGAGTTATATAAGAGAAAAAAGTGAAGAAGGTAAATTATTGACCGGCCTTCTTTATTTTGACGAAAACTCTAATGATCTTCATGAGACTCTAAATCTTACAAAGAAACCATTAAATCAGCTCACTCAACAGGAACTTTGTCCTGGGGAAGAAATACTAAAAGAAATTAATAAAGGCTTAAGTTAGCTCGATTCCTAATCTGTGAGCAATTTCTTGATAAGATTCCACTACATCACCAAGACCTAATCTAAATCGATCTTTATCGAGTTTCTTTTTTGTTTCTTTATCCCAAACTCTAC